>ODAI012530589.1_pt1 | contig 23632 bp, 19 predicted proteins | sample 1539321 | NCBI WGS metagenome assembly ODAI01 (sample SAMN02144231, study PRJEB22623) | gut metagenome | biome: sheep rumen | host: Ovis aries | place: New Zealand | reverse complement strand
GCAGTCACAGCGTATGGACGGACAACCCTTTGCTGAAGCCTAAAAAGAGCGTATGGATAGATGATGAGGCGGAAGAACACCCTGCTGAGCCTGTAAAGTATCGTCAGCCTGAAAGACAGCAGCCTGTGCAAAAGCAGCTGCCGCCTGATTTCATAGCACCGCTGCCCGTTATGACAAAGCCTTCTGAACCCAAGCCGATACCGGATTTTGATGAGGTAGTTGATGCGGCTATGGACAGACCTGTAAGCAAGAGCGTAGTTCCGCTGCTGAATGAAAGACCACGCAAACAGGAACTCCAGATGAAGCTGGGTTCACAGGGCGATGCAAGAGTGCGTGAGGTGCCTCGCAGGGTCAACAAGCAGAAAGTAACAGTGGATATGTCTGGGTATCCTACTGAGGATGAAAGCCCTAACAAGCGTACAGTATCGCTGAAGATGCCGCTGTCTAAAATGAACCTTGATGACCTGCGCGAACCGTTGCATGACAAAAAAGCAGAAAAGACTGAAACAGCCAAAGCACAGGCTGTTTCTGAGCCTGCCGATAAAGCGGATGAGCTTGAAAAGACCGCGGAATTCAGCCCTGTCAGGGAAACGGCTGAGAGGCATGATAATGTTGAAGCAGTGGAGGACAAGCCTTCGGCGGATGTTTCTGCTGTGGTGAATCAGGTCTCAACGGAGGCAAATGCGGCCTCTGAAGAAGCTGCCGCGGTAAAGGCTGAAGAAGTCAAGGCTCCCGAAATGAAGCACAGTGTCGATGATGATTACGACTTTGCTGATATGATAAAGAAGATCCGCACCGAGAAAAAGGGCAAGGTCGATGAGGAATACAGCAGGGGCGGTGTCAGCGAACACACACAGATCACCGATAAGGCACAGCGTCACGGCGTTGATCCTAAGTATATAATGCCGAAGAAGAATCTTTCAAAACGCAAGAAGTCCAAGACACATGAGCTGGAATTCCACTTCATCAATTGCATAATGTGTATATGCATAATATTTGTGATATTCTTCTCACTGCTGTTTATGGAGAGGGAGAGCGGATTTATTAATTCCGAGAACAGGAATCTTGCAGAATTCCCTTCATTCAGCATAAAGGATTATTTCTCGGGAAAGTATACCAAGGCTATAGATGATTATTTCACAGACACTATCCCCGGACGTGAAGAACTTAAAAAGTTCGGCGCGGCTTATGAACGTCTGAAGGGTATAGACCTGGGCGGTGCGAAGGTAAGCGGTACTCACAAGACTGCTGAAAAGGAAACTCTTGATGAGAAAAAGCGTGCTGCTGTTACAACTGTGACCGCAAATACCGATCCCAAGGCAGTTACTACCACTAAAGCCAAGGGCAAGGACGGCAAGAAGACTACGACTTCAAAAAAGGAGAAGGTAGTAAAGCTGCCTGAGATACTTGATGACGGAGTGCTCGAAGGCGATGTCATCGTATTCGGAAAGGGCAAGGACGTGCGTGCAGTAGCGGGCTATTACGGTATGTTCGAGACAGGTGCGCTCTATGCCAAGACTATAAACAAGTACAAGGAAGCTATGCCCGAGGTCAATGTATACAACATGACCATACCAACATCTGCGGCTTACTATATGCCCAAGAATTTCAAGGACATCGTTGCCGATCAGAAGGATAATATCGACAATATAGCATCCGAACTGAGCGGTATAATAAACGTTGATGTATTTGATGCCATAGGTGCTCATGCCGATGAGTACATCTACTCCCGTACAGACCACCACTGGCAGCCTTTGGGTGCTTACTATGCAGGCAGGGTGTTTGCAGAAAAGGCAGGGGTAAAGTATGCAGATATCAAGACCTATGAGAAGTTCAAGATAGATGGATTCCTGGGTACGATGTATGCCTACAGCAACTACGACAGCAAACTGGAGGCTAATCCCGATACTTTCATCTACTATAAGCCCGATAACAATTATACTACAAAGTACTACAATACCGATTTTACAAACGGTGAAGAGGGCAGCCTGTTCTTTGATTTTGCTGAGGGCGTTAACTGCTACTCGGCAATACTGGGCAAAGATGAAGAGATCACTGAGATAACTACCGATGCCGACAACGGCAGAACGCTGGTCATCTTCAAGGACAGCTTCGGTAATGCACTGGTGCCTTTCCTGACACACAGCTTTGAGAAGATATACGTGTGTGATTTCAGATACTTCGACGAAAACGCGATAGAGTTCTGCCGTGCGGTAGGCTGTACCGACCTGCTGTTCTCAATATCAATAACTTCCTGCTCGACAGAAATGCACATCACTGCGATAAACAACAATCGCGTGCAGGATTCTGCAGTGCCTTTGGAGATACAGTCGGATGAACCCGAGGAGAGTCAGCCCGAAGAGAAGACTGATGATAACGAGTCAAAGCCCGGGGACGGAAATGCTGACAGCGCCGCTGAAAATAATGAGAATACCGATAATGCCGATGGCGGCTATGAGGATTAGTTATGAAAGAACTTGAATACCCCTTTGACAGCGGGTATATAATGAAAAAGAAAAAGTCGCTGAAAAGGCGGCTGACCGAAGAGGTAACACCCGTACAGACCAAGCGCATAGCTGTGCTGGGCGGGTCTACCACCTCGGATATAGTATCGGTGCTGGAACTTTTCCTGCTGAACTATGGCATAAAAGCTGAGTTCTACGAGTGTGAATATGCCCAGTACAGGCAGGAAGCACTGTTCCCCTCTGAGGAACTTATGGCATTCAAGCCCGAGATAGTATTTCTGCATACGGGGCTTCGCAATCTCACTTTCAAGCCGACACCCAAAATGTCGGAAGCTGAGATAGCTGAGGGTCTTGAAAACGAGATAGCGGGCTATAAGCAGATGTGGGAAAGCCTGAAAGCTAACTTCGGCTGTGCTGTGGTACAGAACAATTTTGAACTGCCGAGTTTCAGACTTCTGGGCAACAGTGACGGCAGCGATAAGAGAGGTCTTGTAAATTACGTCACAAGGCTGAATCTCAGGCTGGCAGAGGAAATAAACGCTGCAAGCGGAGTGTATCTCAATGATATCAACTACCTGTCGGCAGTATGCGGACTTGATGCATGGAGCGACCCGCAGTACTGGTATCTTTACAAATACAGCCTGAATATCCGCTTTATACCCGACCTCTGCTTTGAAGTTGCAAAAGTGATAAAGGCTATATGCGGAAGAAATAAAAAGGTACTTGCCCTTGACCTTGACAACACCCTCTGGGGCGGCATCGTCGGGGATGACGGTGCTGAGAACCTGACCATAGGGCAGGAAACTGCCGAGGCTATGGCTTATTATCAGTGGCAGGAATATGTGAAGTCGCTCAAAGACATAGGTGTCCTTCTGACAGTATGTTCAAAGAACGAGGAAGAAAACGCTATGGCAGGGCTTGAACATCCCGAGGGCGTACTAAGACCTTCGGACTTTACAGTGATAAAGGCAAACTGGGAGCCCAAAAGTGAAAACCTTATAAATACGGCGAAAGAGCTGGATATACTGCCCGAAGCTATAGTGCTGGCAGATGATAACCCGGCTGAAAGAGAGATAGTCCGCGGAAGTGGATTTTCTGCACCCGATATGGACAATGTTGGCGATTATATCCGCGTTATCGACCGTTCGGGGTTTTTTGAGGTGGTCAGCCTTTCGGCGGATGACCTGAAACGCAACGAGATGTATGCCGCGAATATGCAGAGAAAGCAGGAACAGTCAAGATTTGCAGATTACGATGATTATCTGAGAAGTCTTGATATGTATGCGGAGATAGCACCTTTCAAGCCCATGTATGTGCAGCGTCTTGCACAGCTGGCAGGAAAGAGCAATCAGTTCAATCTGACCACAAGGCGTTTCACCGTTACTGAAATGGAAGAACGCATGAACAGCGCAGAGTACATCACCCTTTATGGCAAGCTTGTGGACAAGTACGGTGATAACGGAGTGGTATCGGAAGTTATAGGCCGTATCGAGGGCAGTGTTCTTTATATGGAGCTGTGGCTGATGTCATGCAGGGTGCTGAAAAGGGGCATGGAGTACGCCATGCTGGATGAACTGGTGAAAAATGCAGAAAATGCAGGCATCACCGAGATAGTGGGCTACTATTATCCCACGGCAAAGAATAAAATGGTGGCACAGTTCTACGGTGAACTGGGCTTCGATAAGCAGAGTGAAAATGAGAACGGCGATACCGTGTGGAAGCTGGCACTCTGTGACTATAAAGAAAACCGCAACAAGGCTATAAAAGTAAATTCGGAGGGATAACGATGCTTCTTCTTAAACAGACAATGACAAGACTTACCGATGTTTTCAGAGATGTTTTCGATGACGACAGCCTGAACATCACACCCAATACTACCGCAGATGATATAGAGGACTGGGATTCCATCGAGCATATCACACTTATAGGCGCTGTTGAGGATGAGTTCGGTATGAAGTTCAAGATGGGCGAAGTATCGGGCATGAACAATGTGGGCGATATGCTGAAGATAGTAATGGAGAGGGGCAAGTAAGCCCGTATACCGAAAACGGAGGTGTCGGTGTGAGTTTTAAACTGTGTGCAGGGGTGTATTCCCCCGGGGAAGATAAAGTGAAAAGCAGCTATAGCTGTAAAGGCAGGAATATCAGCGGCATACTCAGCGCTGAACTGATACTGACCTGTGCCAGGGAATATATAGAATTGCTGCCCAAGCAGGTCTTCTTCTTTATCGACCTGCCAAGACAGGACAGCGAGGACTGCTATGATACCTATATACTCGACTGCACAAAAAAAGTCGCACTGGCATTACTTGACCACTACGGGGATATCCTTGTGAATGACGGCCCTTCAAGGTTCGGATTCGGGGGATACCCTTATGAGGACGAAATGATGTTCGGGGAATTCCAGGAATTTACAGCATACTGCGACAGCGTGAAAGCAGATAAGCTTTGTGAGATGCTGGACAGGACAGGTGCGGTAAAGCAGGAAAAGGCAGACAGCCTGAGGGACTATATGTCCGATGAGGATGAGGGTATACTCAGCCCTGTAGAGGCTGACGGAATAACAGTATATGACCTTCCGACATTGTTGGCTGATGCGGGAATGTATATGGCTGAATAAGAACTGCAGACTTACGAAACCGGAACAAGGAGGTTAAAGTATGAATATCTGGCATGATATATCACCCAAGGCGATATCAAAGACAAAGTTCACAGCTGTTGTTGAGATACCAAAGGGTTCAAAGGTAAAGTACGAGCTTGACAAAGCGACCGGACTTCTGAAAATGGACAGGATACTGTATACATCCACCCATTATCCTGCAAATTACGGTTTTATCCCACGTACCTACGCAGAGGACGGCGATCCCCTGGACGTGCTGGTGCTGTGTTCTGAAACGCTCCAGCCCCTTTCACTGGTGGAATGCTATCCGATCGGCATGATAATGATGATGGATAACGGTGCGGCGGACGAGAAGATAATCTGCATACCCTTCAATGACCCGACTTACAATGTATACAAGGATATAAGCGAACTTCCGAACCATATATTTGATGAAATGAAGCATTTCTTCACGGTATATAAGGCACTGGAAAACAAGGATACCGTCATAGACGATGTCAAGAACGTTGATGAAGCAGTGAAGACCATTGATAGCTGCATTGACAGATATATCGAGTGTTTTTGCAAGTGACATATAGCGGAAGGAGCGAGTGCGTATGTCTTTTTTAGGAAAACTGTTCGGCAAAAAGGAAAACCCGGAACCGCAGCCGAAACTCAGAGAAGGCGAGATAGCTACACCATGGGGACCGTTTATGTACCTGGGAATAAAGTATAACTCGTTTGAATACGAAGGCATGGTAGATTGGTATGATGATGCTGATGAGCAGTGTGATGTTTCGATAGAAACAAATGCTGTCGGTTCGGACGATATGAGCGAGGGCTTTGAAAGATTCGCCCAGCTGATGAATAACAGGGCAGAAATGGACTACAAGGTAAAGATGGCTGCACTGGATAAACTGGCGGACAGCGAAGGCATGATAATGAGCGAAAGCGAACATATGCTGATGTCAAAGACACTGTTCCCTGAAAAGATGGTCATTGAATGCATATCGGTTATGCGTGACGGCTGTACGCACTTTACCATGTGGGATACCGATATATACGATATCTACAATATTGCTGTGATCTATACAGATAAGGGAACCTTTGAGGTCGAAATAGATAATCTCAGATAATAACGAAATAAAAAGGCTGCGTTATAGGACTATGCTGATATAGAAGCATTGCGCCATCGTTGTGCTATAATTGCTGCTAAGAGAAATCAGGCTTTGACAGAGAAAAAGTGATATGAAAAATATTGTTTCAGAGTGGTATGAAGAAAAAAAGAATGTTGATGAAATGCGGAATTGGAATTTGGCACTAAAAGAATGGGAACAGTCGGTTATCAGTTATTTTCCTCCGGGTGCCAGAATATTGGATATTGGTTGTGGCTTAGGACGGGAAGCATTTGCATTATCCGATCTGGGATATGATGTGGTCGGAATTGACATTTCAAAAGAAGTCATATCACAGGTCAAACAGCTGTCTGCCGAAAAAGGATATCATATTTCATTTCAGGAATATGACGGGGAACATCTGAATTTCCCTGCAGGATCATTCGATGTCATAATTATTTGGGCACAAACAATTGGCTTGTTATATGGAAACGAATTCAGGAAGAACTATTTGTCAGGATGTAAAAAAGTCCTTAAAAAAGGTGGACTATGCAGTTTTTCAACGCATGATCACAGGTTTCTGACGGAGCATTATCCAAATTGTCTGGACGGTCACAGGTTCTATCCTTTTGCCGATTCCGAAATATACTGGGAGACATTTGAAGTGGATGATCTGATACAGTTTGCAGAGCAGGCGGGCTTTGATGTTATCCTTTGTGAAAAAGGAAACATTTATAAGCCGGAAGACGGAACAATCCTGCATTGTCTATGCAGAAAATAGATCCGGCAGATTCTGATTTATCCAAGCAGCAGGTAATACAATGCCCCTGAGCACTCTGAAGCGTTCAGGGGCATAACTTCTATATGGGTAGCTGTCTATAAGTGCAGCCTTTTTGTTTTATATATTATCACAGATGATCTTCTGTGTGGGAAGGTGGAACGTCTGATGCAACGGGCTGTATACGTATGCTGCCTGTGAGATTATTGCCGGGCAGCCTGTATTTTTCTGCAAGTGCAGGACCGCAGGCAGCGGAGCCTACTCCTGCCATGAAGAAATCGGCACATATCACGCTGTAGCCGCTTTTTTTGAGTTCAAAGTTATGCCGTTTGGCAGCGAGTTCTTCCTGAGTGTAGCACGATGCATTGAAAGAGAATCCCTCGTGCTTTGTAAAACGAAGAACATTGGTGCCATCGGATACGGACATTCTTTTGCATCCGAAGTGGGATCCGTTTTCCTGCGGTCGTATATAGTCTTCGTGCATATCACTGATATCCGAAGTAAAATTCCCCATATAGCAAGCCTGATGCTTGTCGCAGTAGCTTTCGTACTTGCCGTATCCGAAGTATTCTATATCAGTGAAACTTTCGGGCAGGAAGAACCTCAGACCGAAACGCGGATATACCTCGATCTTGTCGGAGAGCTCAGCTTTGCAGAGAATATCAACTCCTCCCGACGGGTCTATGCGGTATTCGGCTTCAAGTCTTGCAAAGGGCTTGTTGATGCTCCAGCCGAGGGACAGCTTCGCACGTATCACAGCACAGCAGCTATCCTTTTCAAGAGAAGTATCATATACCTTAACGATATGGTCATCAAGATGCAGCTTGCGCCAATCGTCCCTCATTGTATCGTTATCCACAGGGGCGCGGAAGAAGTTATATTCCATAGGTCTTGCGAGGATATCTCTGCCGTCTTTTGATATCTTTTCAAAGACAGCTGTACGTCTGTTGAAGACATATTCGCAGTTGTTGGCAGTCACACGGATCCACAGGGGAGTTTCCTCACATTTCGGAGGCTCTCCGGTTATTGCGGCTATGACGTGTTCAGCAGTATACAGCTTTATCTGGTCGAAGCATACCACTTCTCCTTTCTTGAATACACCCTCATTCTTTGCGGTAAAGATGAATCTTATGTAGGTGTCATCGGTGAAGTGGTCTGCCGCCTCGGGTACAGCAACAATGGTGCAGCCCTCGGGCGGTACGCTGAAATTCAGGCTGCCCTCTGCAAGTATGCCGCCGTCATGGGTGATCTCCCAGCGGCAATCCAGTTCGTCCCCCGCATCTTTGAAGCGAAGTATGCTTTTTATGAGGAAACTGTCGTTATTATCACCTTTTGTGACCCTTACAGGGCGGTATACCTGTTTTACTTCCATAAGTCCCGTATGAGGAGTCCTGTCGGGATAGCACAGGGCATCCATGCAGAAATTACCGTCGTTGTGACGTTCTCCGCTGTCACCGCCGTAGCCGTATTTCGGTTTTCCGTCCTCGGTGTGTCCCAGTATCACTGCATGGTCAGCCCACTCCCATACAAGTCCGCCGCACAGTCTTTCATTGGACATGAACAGTTCGTAATAATCTTCAAGATCTCCCGGACCGTTGCCCATAGCGTGACAGTATTCACAGAGTATGAACGGACGGTGTTCGTTCTTCTTATCAAGGAACCTGCGTATATCGGGTAAAGAGGTGTACATCTCAGATACCATGTCAAGGACATCATCGGGTGTGTCATCCAGCTTGTGAGTGCTCTCATAGTGGACAGGCCGTGTGCTGTCCAGTGACTTGATCAGCTTTGCGGCTTCTCGCAGATTCTCACCATAGCCGCTCTCGTTTCCCAGTGACCAGAAAATAACGCAGGGACGGTTTATATCCCTTGTTACCAGCAGACGCTCGCGGTCAAGTATAGCTTTCCTGAACATAGGATCACCTGCAATAAGTGCTATGCCGTTGTAGCCCTTTGTCCATTTCATATCATTATAGGCTTCCACACACCCGTGGGATTCAAGATCTGCTTCATCTATCACGTAAAGACCTAACTCATCACACATGGCATAGAATTCGGGTGCGTTTGGATAGTGTGAAGTCCTGACAGCATTGATATTATGGCGCTTCATCATAATGAGATCATAGCGCATTTTCTCTCTGTCAGCATAGTAGCCGGTATCAGGATAACTGTCATGGCGGTTAACGCCAAGTATTTTAATATGTCTGCCGTTGAGTTTCAGTATGCCGTTCTCGATGCTGACTTTTCTGAAGCCTGTTTTTTCGGAGATTATCTCCTTATCTGTTTCTATCTCTGTTCTGTAAAGATAAGGGCATTCTGCTGACCACAGCCTGATATTTTCAAGCTTATGGCAAAGAGTTTCCCCGTCCCTTGCTTTTCCCGAGAATATCAGCTTATCACCGTCAAACAGACGTATATCCGCATCTGTACCTGATACTGTCACTTCAAATATTCCGTTGTTGAAGCTTTCATCGGGGCAGGCATTTATTCGGAAGTCCGTAATCCTTTTTTCGGGGCGTGAAAGCACATAAACATCGCGGAAGATGCCTGAAAGCCTGAATTTATCCTGGTCTTCAAGATATGTGCCGTCGCACCACTGCAATACAGCGGCGGTGATATGGTTTGTTCCGGTTTCCAGAAAGTCTGTTATATCAAATTCTGAGGTGTGATGTGACACCTGCGAGTAGCCGACGAATTTACCGTTAACGTACAGGTATATACAGCTGTCTGCGCCTTCGAAACACAGTATCCTGCGCATACCGTCGGAGGTATAGCTGTAGCTTCTGCGATACACACCTACGGGGGTATCGTCCGGGACGTAAGGCGGATCGAATGGTATGGGATAGCATACGTTGGTATACTGTGGCTTTCCGAAACCATTGAGCTGCCAGTTTGAGGGTACCAACGTCTTTACTGAGCCGTACATATCTGTGAGATCATCGGGCATATCCACTATACTTTCATAATAGCAGAAATCCCATTCACCGTTAAGCAGTTCAAAACGATCAGACTCCTCGCGGCAGGCAGAAGGATCCTGACCCTTGGCAAAGGGTATGAAGTAACAATGTTCTGCAAGGGTGCCGATATGCAATACTGACGGTTCCTCGTGATATATCATCATGCTCTTTGGCGAGCCGTTTTTTGAGATAGCAGAAATATCCATGATTTCCTCCGTGATTATAATATCTCCCCATTCCGGCATTTTCATAAGGAATGGGGAGCATAGTATCAGCAGCTATTTTTCTGCTGCATTTCTTTTTACCCCCAGTACCAGTTTATCGCAGTCATCATCATGTATCATGGCGATCCTTGCAGTAACAGGGAGCGGTCCGTTATCTGTTTTAAGGGCGTAATTTATGGTGAAACTGCCATCCCTTTCGATGGCATCCATAACGTTCTCCTTGGTAAACTGACTGCGGAAACGTTCACAGTCCTCCTTGCTGTATATGGCTTTGTGGCAGTTGTCACGGCCTGATCTGAAAAAGTCCGTGCCTTTTATTGCAAAACCATAGCTTTTATAAATATTTGAGGCTTTATATTCGGTATAGTTTTCGGTCAGCGGATCAATGGTATAAAGACAGATGTAATCTCCTGAAATTGCCATTACAAGGGTGTACAGCTTTTCGTTGCGATGTATCTGTTCAAGCATGAGCTTTTCTTTCATCTGTTGATCGACGTTGCTGACACCTATTATTATGTGAGAAGGATCGTGTCCCATACGCATGGCTTTCATGTCCATGTATACAGGTTCATTATTGACCATAAGTCTGTAAGTGATCTTGAAATTGCCCTGCTCGTCCAGTGATGAAATGATATGCTCTTTGGAGAATGTATTTATGAACATATCTATATCCTCTGAGTATATAACTTTTCTGGCTTTTTCAAGACTGGTATTGAAAAAGTCCTTGCCGTGGCTTCTTACAGAGATATCGTCCTCGCCCATTTTGGAAGAGTATTCGGTGTAACTGTCGTTTTCAAGATCGACATAGTAAAGACTGATATAATCGGCTGCCAGTGCTTTTGCTATGTTCACGTATGAGATACTGCTGCTGTCATTTATTGAGAGCGAGGCAACAGCTATTGCAGCCGTGCCGTCTGTGTTTACGGCGATCCTTCGCATACATGAACGTATCGACAGACTGCCGATCTGTTCTTCCAGAAAAAGTATTTCGTCACTGTTTCGGCATTTGGTCAGGTTTTTCATGAAATCACTTTTTTCTACTATATCATCGTCTCTGAAAAAATACACCTGTGGTGTCACGGCCATGCCGAAGTACCTTTGCATAAAATCTCTGTAGGATGAGTTAGTACGTACAAAGCGCACGCTGTTATCATTGATCTCGATTATGGACATGGGCAGGGTGTCGAAGTATTTGTCAAATCCGCCCGTGTTGCCCTGTGCTACCGTTGAAAGATCGTGCAGGCTCACTCTGCCTATCTCCTCATAATAGTAAGACTGCTCAGGAGATTCAAAGCCTATCTGTATGCCTTTTTCATACTTCTCTATTATCTTTTCGACGGGTATGGGCTTCTGATAGAAATAGCCCTGCAATTTTGCACAGCCTGCCTCCTGCAGGAACTTGACCTGATCCTCGGTTTCCACGCCTTCACAGACCGTATCAAGCTCCAGCGAGTTAGCCATACGCAGAAGTTCGGTGAGTATAATCCTGGTCTTGGGACTGCTGTCGAACTGCTGCATGAAGCGCATATCGAATTTCAGCAGATCGAATTTTATGCTCTGCAGCAGATCAAGTGAAGAGTAGCCGCTGCCGAAGTCATCCATCCACACGGCAAAGCCTTCTTTTTTGAACCGTTCTATCTGATTTTTCATGAATTCAAAATCTTCACCGATGATACTCTCGGTGATCTCGATGTTTATCATGCTGCGGCTTATGCCTGCCTTATCTGTACGGCGGCATATCTCGCTTACTATATCGCAGCAGTCGAAATCAGACCGTGAAAGGTTTATAGACTGTGGCATTATCGTCAGCCCTGCATCCGAAAGTGTTTTTATTTTCTGCAGTACGCAGTCCACCATATAAAGATCAAGCTTGTATATCAGCTTGTGATCTTCAAGCACCGATATGAAATCAGCCGGTGACATGAACCCTTTTACCGGATCTATCCATCTTGCCAGTGCTTCTTCATCACACACCTTGCCGTTTACAGCGCGAACTATAGGCTGATAGTATACAGTTATCCACTTTTCTTTTATTGCCTTATCAAGGTTTGCGATTATATACTGCTGTTTGTCTTCTTCATCCTTCATTTTCATATTGTAGTAGCTGAATTCGGAAGAATAATGATTTTTAAGGGTATCACAGGCGAATTTTGCCCTGTCGCACGCCATGCTAGCAACTATGCTGTCCTGCCAGTATTTGTATATCCCTACGTGAATGGGCAGAGTTTTTCCGTTGTTCATTACGGCACTATCTTCAAATACTCCGCGCAGCTGAGTTTCTGCATCCTCTGCATTGGTTATCACGGCAAAATGATCCTGTCCCAGACGGCTTGCGTTCTCGTTGCCGAAATACTTAGCCAGTATCCTTGAGAATGCCTGTAAAAGCTTATCGCCCTCAGCAAAGCCGAATTTATGGTTGAAATACTTCATTCCGCTGAAATCCATATACAGCAAAGCAGGCGTGCCGCCTTCGGATATTATCACCTGTTTTTTGTATGTAGCAAGCTCAAAGAAATATGTCATGCCGGGCAGACCTGTGAGGTGGTCATAATAGCTGGCTTTCAGCATACGCTCTTCATAAAGTGCTATATGCATGGAATCCCTCAGCGGATCAGCTCCTTTTTTATCAGAAGAACTGCTGCCTTCGTAAGTATACCAGACCTGCGCCAGCCGCACGCCTGTTTTGGTCACAGTGTGTTTGCCCTGAGCGTGTATTATACTGTAATCTGAACTGTATTTTGTTTTTGTACGGTAGATAACATCATACTCATCTTCCTCGTTTGCGAATCTCAGAGCAGCATCTGCGATTCGTGCAGCATCATCGGGATGAGTTGCCTTGTGCATATCGTTATCCATATCATAATAAGCCTTGGAGAGGTCATCATAGCCAAAGAGGTCACAGAAACCCTTTGAGAGTATCAGTGTGACAACGCGCTTGTTGATAAACTGGTATATTGCAAAAGGTATATCAGAGCTTTCCATCATAGCTCGTTCATTGTCAGAAAAGCAATATTTTTCCATTGCATATCACCTCTGTGAAATTCAAAATTGTGACTCTTTGTGAATTGCCACATATTCCTAGAAGTCTATTTGCTTTATTATAACAGATTTTACAATATAAGTCAATGATTTTACGAAAGTTAATTAATATAACTTAATTGAATACAAATTAAAAAAATAGTCGTAAGCGGCGGATCAGCGAAGAAATATGATACTATAAAAAATTAGTAAAATTTACATAAAAATAATTGACTTTTGTGTGAGATAGTGCTATAATATATCGCGACAGTTCGATTGCGCCATCCTGTCATATGCCGGATCAAACGGCATAAAAACAAAACCAGGGCACATAACGGTATAAGGCTTGGGTCGTATTCCCATGCCGATACTCTGTGCGCCTGCATTATTTGCGGACGCATTATTTTTTTGGAGGTTTAAAATGTATAAACTTAGAACCGAAGCACATTTTGACAGCGCACATTTTCTGGCTGGATATAATGGAAAATGTGCTAATATACACGGTCACTGCTGGAAACTGGAGGTAGAGATATCAGGCTGTGATCTTCAGCAGGATCGTGAAAAGAGAGGTATGCTGATAGATTTCGGTGATCTGAAAAAGGCTGTACGTGCAGCGGCAGATTCATTTGACCACACACTGATATATGAAAAAGGAAGCCTTAAAGCCACAACTCTGGCAGCATTAAATGACGAGGGCTTTTCCCTTACCGAGGTTGACTTCCGTCCGACTGCTGAGAATTTTTCAAAGCATTTTTATACTATGCTTTCAGGACAGGGACTTCCCGTCAGCAGGGTGACGGTATATGAGACCGCTGAAAACTGCGCTTATTATGAGGGCGAATGATATGGGGACACTGAAGCTTGCCGAAAACTTCGTAAGTATAAACGGAGAGGGCAGATATGCAGGAGAGCTGGCGCTGTTCATGAGGTTTGCAGGATGCAATCTGCAATGTGACTGGTGTGATACAAAGTGGGCTAACGGGGCTGATGCTCCGTTTACCGAAAAAACAGCAGTACAGCTTGCAGAGATCGCAGAGGATGCAGCAGACGGATACGGTCTGCACCGCGTCACCCTCACGGGCGGGGAGCCGCTTTTACAGAAGGATATAGCAGAACTGATAAATGCACTGAATAATCGCGGTCTGGATGTTGAGATAGAAACAAACGGTTCGGTACCAATAGCACCTGTGGCTGAGATCTGCAGGGTGCGGCCTGTTTTTACTATGGATTACAAGCTGCCTTCCAGCGGTATGGAAAGCCGTATGTGTATAGAAAATCTTTCACAGCTTAAAGAGAGCGATACACTGAAATTTGTGTGCGCATCAAAGGAAGATCTGGAACGAGCAGTATGGGTCCTTGATACGTACGAGCCTGTCTGTATGGTATATCTCAGCCCTGTTTTCGGGCGGATAGAACCTAAGGATATGGTTGAGTTCATGAAAGAGAAGAAACTTGGCAAGGTGCGTCTGCAATTGCAGCTGCACAAGTTTATATGGGATCCGAATGAGAAAGGGGTTTGAAATATGGATAAGGAAAAAATAAAGTTCCACATAAAAGGCTTGCTTGAAGCCATCGGTGAAGACCCTGAGAGAGAGGGACTTAAAGATACTCCCACGCGTGTGGCTAATATGCTGGCGGAAGTTCTTGAGGGCACCGCATACACGAACCACGATATAGCCGAGATGTTCGGCAAGACCTTTACTTCCGAGGATATCGGGGCGGAAGAAGCTATCGTAATGAAGGATATAACTGTCTTCAGTTACTGCGAGCATCACATGGCACTGATGTATGATATGACAGTTAACGTAGCGTATATACCCAATGGCAAAGTTCTTGGGCTGAGCAAGATAGCACGTATCTGCGAGATGGCAGGAAAGCGTCTGCAGCTGCAGGAAAAGCTGGGAAGGGACATAGCGGAGATAATTTCGGAGGCAGCAGGAACTTCCGATGTTGGTGTTAAGATATCGGGCTGCCACAGCTGCATGACGGCAAGGGGCATAAAGAACAGTTCCTCACATACCGAAACACGCACATATCTCGGCAAATTCAGAACAGACAGCGATCTGAAAAAATTACTTGATTGAGGTGCAGCATGAAAGCATTGGTATTATTCAGCGGCGGTCTTGACAGTGCGACCTGTCTGGCGCTTGCTATAAAAAAACACGGTAAAGAGAACGTTACTGCACTGTCGGTATTTTACGGACAGAAACACGATAAGGAGATACAGGCAGCCAAAAATGTGGCGGAATATTATGGTGTAACGCTTAAAACGCTTGACCTGGCATTGATATTTGCGGATTCGGATTGTTCACTGCTTTCAAATTCCGATAAGGATATACCTCACGAAAGCTATGCTGAGCAGCTTTCGCATACTGACGGAAAGCCTGTATCCACTTACGTTCCTTTCCGCAACGGACTTTTCCTGGCTTCTGCGGCAAGCATAGCTATATCCCTTGACTGCGGTGTGATATACTACGGTGCTCATGCTGATGATGCGGCAGGCAACGCTTATCCCGACTGTTCGCAGGCTTTCAATAATGCCATGAACAGCGCAATAACTATCGGCAGCGGTGAGCAGGTACATATCGAAGCACCTTTTGTGGGTCTTACAAAGGCTGATGTAGTAAAAATGGGAACTGAGCTTGGAGTGCCTTACGAACTTACATGGAGCTGCTATGAGGGTGGAGAAAAGCCCTGCGGAGTCTGCGGCACCTGCATCGACAGGACTGCGGCTTTTGAGGCAAACGGGCTTACAGACCCTCTGCTGAAAGGAGAATGAATATGACAGGCAGAACAGAAAACGAAAGAGGAAGCATATCCCTGCTTGGGAATAACAACACAAAGTACAGCGCAGACTACGCTCCCGAGGTGCTGGAAACATTTCCGAACAAGCACCCCGACCGTGATTATTTTGTAAAGTTCAACTGTCCCGAATTCACAAGCCTTTGTCCGATCACAGGACAGCCTGATTTCGCGACGATATATATATCATACATCCCGGCCGAGAGAATGGTTGAGAGCAAATCGCTGAAGCTGTATCTGTTCAGCTTCCGCAATCACGGTGATTTCCATGAGGACTGTGTGAACATCATCATGAACGACCTTATAAAGCTGATGGAACCCAAGTACATCGAGGTATGGGGAAAATTCCTGCCACGCGGCGGCATATCCATCGATCCTTACTGCAACTATGGCATTAAGGGTACAAAGTGGGAGGAACTGGCATGGCAGCGTCTGGCACAGCATGATATGTATCCCGAGGACGTAAACAACAGGTAACTCGCAGTTATACTGATGCGAATAAATACAGCCGCATCCATGAGTATGCGGCTGTTTGCGTTTGCATACGAAAAGATCCCCGCCCGGATATTTCCGGACGGGGATCGCCGTTTATGACCGTGCTTCTGCGGCGGAAGCTTTTCTGACGTTCACCATTTGTAAAAAATAAAATCAGAGCAAACATTGTACCTTACAAATAACGGATAACAAGATCAATAACCAATAAACTATACCATGTACCTGATCTATGTACTATTAAAAGAATAAATCTTTTTCGGGAACGTCAGCGGAATAACGAGCCTTTATCAGGGCTCGAATTCCATCGTTACTGTGCTGTTGACCAGGTCAAGAGCAGTCTGCAGTTTTGCCAGTGTATTGCGTGCCTTTTCGTAATCTGCCTTTGCCTGTGCAGGGTCGTAGTTGGTGTAGGTGTAGTCGATGATGTTGTTGTAGTTGCTTGAAGTGCATCTGCGCTTCGGCAGTACGTTCCTCATGGCGAACAGCTTGGTTATACGTGCATTCAGCTGAGGTATGTACACCAGCACCTGATCTATGGTCATATCGAATCCCGGTACTTCGGTGGTGCAGTTGAATACATTCACAGTGTGTTTCAGCTTTCTTATTTTTCTGTCCAGCTCATCCAGCTGTGCCTGAGTAGATGTGTAGTCGTATTCGGGACGCAGTTCATCGGGATCTTCGCCCACGGCTGCGTTATACTCCTTGCCGTTACGCTCTGCTATGCAGAGATTGTTGTATTCATCGGTATAACCTCTCAGTATCTTAGCAGCTTCTGCAGATGTTATCTTCATAATATCTCCTCCTCGTAAGTATTGTACTCTTGTTGTTTTCTGAACTAAGTATAACACATCAGCGATGATTTTTCATATAAAAAAATCTGCGATGTCAGATCAGGCGGTATAAAAAGGAACTGCTCTCCCTTGCGGAAAAGCAGTTCCAAGCTATATAAGATGGGGTCATCGTGTAATGCACAGGAATGATATCAAAAAGAGTGTACAAGGTTATCAGCCTTGTACACTCCGTCGTGCATAGCGTTATATGTGATTATTTAACATAGAACAGCAGCTGACCGTATGTAGGATAAGGCCAGTACTTTTCGCCTACAAGAGTTTCGATCTCGTCAGCGGATGCTCTCAGCTCACCCATAGCTACGAATACAGTATCGTGGTAGAAGTTAGCCAGAGCTTCAACATCGTCGATATCTCTTGCCTTGACCTCAGCTTCCTCCAGCGAAGCAAGTCTGCGGTAGGTCTGTGCAGCCAGTGAAGAAAGTCTCTTGACCATATCGTCCTCGAAGGAGGTGTCAGCACCGCATTCCTTAGCCAGCTGAGAAGTTTTAGCCAGTTCCTTGATATATGTAGCAACAGCGGGCAGGATATCCTTCTTAGCCATATCTATCATGGTCAGTGCCTCGATGTTGAGGGTCTTGCAGTACTCGTCCAGAAGTATCTCAACTCTGGATTTCAGCTCGGTCTCGCTGTAAACATTATACTTGGAGAACAGCTCAACATTCTTGGGTGCGAGGTATGTGGGTATAGCCTCGGGAGTGCTCTTCAGGTTCAGCAGACCTCTCTTTTCAGCTTCGGTTACCCAATCAGCGGAATAGCCGTCGCCATTGAAGATGATGTTCTTGCTTTCCTTGATAGTGTTCTTGATGAGGTCATCCAGCGCATCCTGGAAGTTATCAGCCTTTTCAAGCACATCTGCGAAATCGTCCAGTACCTTTGCAACTATGGTGTTGAGCACTGTGTTGGGACCTGCACAGGAAAGTCTTGAACCGGGGCTTCTGAACTCGAACTTATTGCCCGTGAAAGCAAAAGGAGAAGTTCTGTTTCTGTCGGTAGTATCCTTAGCGAAGTGAGGCAGTACGTCAACACCGATCTCCATCTCAACGTGTTTGCCTTCATACTTGTAACCGTTAACGATAGCGTCAAGTACACCTGTCAGTTCATCGCCCAGGAATATGGAGATGATAGCGGGAGGTGCTTCGTTAGCGCCCAGTCTGTGATCGTTGCCTGCAGTAGCAACACAAGCCCTCAGAACATCCTGATAATCATATACAGCCTTGATGACAGCTGTGAGGAACAGCAGGAACTGTGCGTTCTCGGCAGGGGTCTTGCCGGGTTCGAGGAGGTTAATGCCTGTATTTGTGGAAAGCGACCAGTTGTTGTGCTTGCCCGAACCGTTGATGCCTGCAAAGGGCTTCTCGTGCAGGAGACACTTGAAACCGTGCTTTCTTGCTGTACGTTTCATGATCTCCATTGTCAGCTGGTTGTGATCGGTAGCGATATTGGTAGTGCCGTAGATAGGTGCAAGCTCGTGCTGTGCGGGAGCGACCTCGTTGTGCTTGGTCTTTGCATATATTCCAAGCTTCCAGAGCTGCTCATCAAGATCCTTCATGTAAGCGGCAACTCTTGTCTTGATAGTGCCGAAGTAGTGATCTTCAAGTTCCTGACCCTTAGGTGCGGGTGCGCCGAACAGTGTTCTTCCTGTGAAGATCATATCCTTTCTGTGAGAATACATCTCTCTGTCAACAAGGAAGTATTCCTGCTCGGGACCTACGTTTGAGATAACTCTTGTAGCATCGGAACCGAAGAGCTTCAGTACTCTCAGTGCAGACTTGTTGATAGCCTCCATAGATCTCAGCAGAGGAGTTTTCTTATCCAGTGCTTCACCGTTGTAAGAACAGAAAGCGGTGGGTATGCACAGGGTCTTTTCCTTTATAAAAGCATAGGAAGTAGGATCCCATGCGGTATAGCCTCTTGCCTCAAATGTTGCTCTCAGTCCGCCGGAGGGGAAAGAAGAAGCATCGGGTTCGCCCTTTACAAGCTCCTTGCCCGAGAATTCCATAATAACATGACCGCCGTCTGCGGGCTGAATGAAGCTGTCCAGCTTTTCAGCTGTAAGACCTGTCATAGGCTGGAACCAGTGTGTGTAGTGTGTGCAGCCCTTTTCAACTGCCCAGTCCTTCATTGCATTAGCCACAATGTTTGCCACATCAGGTGCAAGCGGATCGCCGTTGTCGATGGTCTTTTTCAGTGCCTTGTAGGTAGCCTTAGGCAGTCTTTCTCTCATTGCCGACTCGTTGAAAACATCTGAGCCGAATATTTCGGGTACGTTGGTCATAATTATCCCTCCAAAAATATTAAAGGCGCTGCGGACTTTTTCGTCCACAGCGCCATTGCTGTTTACGTGTATGAGTATACACCAATCCGGACAGTTTGTCAAGGGGTTTTTGGATTTTCAGCCAAAAGGACAAATCAAAGTGCTGTCTGTCGTTGCGGTTTGGTGCATTCAGCCCAAAAGTTAGCTTCTGCAGTTGTAGGATATGCTGAACTTATTATAAGCTGAAAATACCGTCACAGCGAAGTTTTCATGTGTTTTTCATTGACAGCGGACATAAAATGTGTTATCATTATGGATAACGATGAGGGGACGGCACCCATGATAAAAAACGGACATCGTACAACAGAAAAAGGTTTTAGTTACAAAGGGGAGGACACCCATGATAAAAAACATTATTGTAACGGATGAAAACGGCAAAGTGATAGGCACCACCTACCCTAAAAGGGCAGCTGGGCTTGTAAAGAACGGTCGGGCAGAGTATGTCAGCGACTGTGAGATAAGACTGATATCTGCTCACGCTCCGACCGCAGAGATAAAAACGGAGGAACAACAGATGAGCAAGATAATAGAATTTGATGCGAGAAAATTCGCATTTGACAAGAGCTGCCGCTCCAATTCGGGGCTGCGTACATTTATCACCCTTTCCCTTGGCACTGCCGAGGTATGGGAGATAGGTGACCATGACAGACACAGGTCACAGATAATCAGCAGGATGAAGCTGCAGAGGTTCACTGATTATACTTTCCGCTTTGCTATGGTGGGCGGTCATAATGAGAATGGTGATGAGGTATCCCTTGTGAATATCTTCCCTGAGAACAGGTGGGATGACAGACTTACCTATGCACTGGACAAGGACCGCTACGAGCCTGTTATCAGCAAGCGCGACAAGACAGGTCTGCTTAGGGTATTCGAGCTGCCTTTCAACTCGGGTAATGCTGAGGATTGGTGCATAGTCATCACTCAGGAAAAAGCACCTGCAAAGTTCACAGCACCCCTGCCTCTTGATGCTTACGCAGGGCTTGAGAATATGACTTACCGTCAGTGGATCAACGAGAACGGCAAAAAGCGCAGTTTTTTCAACAGAGAGCCAAACAAGGACAGCGGATTTATCTTCCGTGACCCCTTTGCAGGCGGAAGTCCTTTCAGAAAACTGATAGATATGGCAAAGCAGGGCGCTGATGTTGACAGCATCATCGAAAAGGCGAGAAAAGGCTTTGATATTGAAAACCTGATAGACCAGGTTAAGCAAGGCATCGACCCCGACGGCGAACTGTTCGGCGGAGATAAGAGCGCTCCCGACTATGTGGATAACGGCAGCGATAGTGCAGGCGGTTTTACCACGGGTTCGGACGGCATGAACATTTTGTGTAAAGACCTTAACATCAACGAGAGCGAGTTTGCTGAAAAGCTTTTGCAGATAGGCAGCGGCTGCACTTTCAGGATGAATGATACAAACATCGGTCCGTGCGGCGACAGAAGCTGCATGATGATAGGCAGTCCGACTTCGGGCAGTGTGCTTTGCTTTGAGGATATGACCATGACATCATACGCGCTTTCTATGATAATGGCTAAAGTGGGCGGCGGCTGCACAGTTACGTTCAGAGATGTCATAGTTACCGCAGACGGCGTTGGATCCATGATAGATGCCGACAACGATGCAAGCGGAATAAAGTTTGTGCTGAACGATGTTACTCTGCCTAAGCAGGCGCTTGATCTTATCTATTCAAAGATCAAGACAGGCAGCACCATAACAGCGAATGATATATCCACCACATTTACCGAGCCCGAAACTGAGCAGGTAAAGCCTGAGCCTGAAAAGAACGTACAGCAGGGCAAGGAAGAAGCACGCGGCGGATATTTCTTCAAGGATATGCTGAAAAGCACTTTTGAAAATGCGGCTGAGAGCTTCAACACTTTCGGAGAGATGATGCGCAAAGCTGAGAACGATATATCTAATGTGATCGGTGATATCGTGAACGATAAGAACGGTTCTGGTGATGCTCCCGACAAAAAGGAGAATGCCGAGCCTGAAACGGATGACAGTGTTGATACTGACGGCGAAGAATAATGTATATACGGCACGTGAAAACCACGTGCCGTATTTTTACACAAAATGGAAGACCGTATTTCGTGCATTAAGCCGATAGAAGATAATGCAATAAAAGTGTTATAATATATAAATGAAACATAGTCAAAAGGAGGACTGATCATGAGCGATGTTATCGAAAAGATCATCACAAGAAGAAGTGTAAAGGCTTTCACAGACGAAATGCCTACCGAGGAACAGCTCGAAGCTATCCTGAAAGCCGGTACCTATGCACCTACGGGCATGAACAGACAAGCACCCATAATGATAGCTGTTACAAACAAAGAGGTGCGTGATAAGCTTTCTGCCATGAATGCTCGTATAATGGGCATGGAAGGGAAGATAGACCCGTTCTACGGTGCACCTGTTGTCATAATAGTTCTGGCTGATAAAAGTGTCAACACCCGCGTTTATGACGGCAGCCTTGTTATGGCTAATCTTATGCTGGCAGCCCATGATCTTGGTCTGGGCAGCTGCTGGATACACCGTGCGAAAGAGGAATTTGAATCCGATGAGGGCAAGGCTCTGCTGGCAGACCTTGGTATCACAGGTGAGTATGAGGGTATAGGTCACTGTATAGTTGGACATATCAAGGGTGATTATCCCGCAGAAAAGCCGCGTAAAGAAAACTATGTATATTATATAAAGTAAGGAGGACATTACTATGCCATTCATAAATATAAAGACCAATGCAGCTGTTACCCCCGATAAGGAGGAGAGCATAAAATCTGCTATGGGTCAGGCAATAACCGCTATCCCCGGCAAGTCTGAAAGCTGGCTCATGGTAGGTATCGAGCCTGAGTACAAACTCTGGTTCAAGGGTACCAAAGATCCTGCAGCTATGGTACAGGTAAGCATATACGGTACTGCCGACAGGTCTGCAAAGAATAAGCTCACAGGCAAGATATCCGAGATAATCGGTGACGAACTCGGTATCAGCCCGTCACGTATATATGTAAGTTACACCGATACCCCCGACTGGGGCTGGAACGGCGCTAACTTCTGATAACAAAAAGCCCTTGTCTGATACAGCCGATACTCATATAGAAGTATTAAGCCATAGTATTTCTGATGTAAAGTCAGAAGTACTATGGCTTTCTATTGACACTGCGGCAAGGTCATGATATAATTGTTATTATTATAAATCGGAATTTATAGGTGTAATCAGATGAAACATAAATCCTTTGAAATAATTGAATACCAAAAAGAGTATGAACCTCAATTGATTTCCTTTTTAGAAAGATGTTTGCCTGAATCTCATAGATGTTTGGATATAAACGGCAGACATAGCTATTACCTGAACATTGCAGAACATTTTGTAGGATTCTGGTGTATGTTTGACGGCAGCAATATCATTGGAACTGTCGCTGTTTCCGAATTGGAAAACAAAAGCTGTGAGCTGAAATCATTATATCTGTTAGAACAGTATCAAGGTATGGGATATGGAAAGGAAATGCTTATTTACGCTATAAATCAAGCTAAAAAATACGGCTATACGAAAATGTTTCTTGATTCTTTGTCTACAAGTACAAAAGCAATCGCTTTATATCGCAGAGTCGGGTTCAATGATACTGAAAAGTATAATTCAAGTGTATATTCAGATGTGTTTATGGTTTTAGACTTATAAATTCTGATTTATCTGAGCAAATCAAATAAATACAATGCCCCGAAGCACTTTGAAATGCTTCGGGGCAAAACTTCTGTATGGGTATCCGTCATATCGGACAAGGGCTGTATTTATTCTGAAATGGCGTCAAGAGAAAGGGTAGCTATGCCATTTAGGGAGCCGTCGGCACGTTTGCCTGCAAGGAAGTCGTAATAACCCTGACAGGATATCATGGCACCGTTGTCTCCGCAGTATTTAAGCTCAGGCATATATACCTTGAAACCGCGCTTGTCGCATTCCTTTTGCAGCAGTTCTCTTACACCCGAATTAGCAGCAACACTACCTGAAAGACCTATGATCTT
>ODAI011216107.1_pt1 | contig 23633 bp, 21 predicted proteins | sample 1539321 | NCBI WGS metagenome assembly ODAI01 (sample SAMN02144231, study PRJEB22623) | gut metagenome | biome: sheep rumen | host: Ovis aries | place: New Zealand | reverse complement strand
AATGATTTTATGCAATAATGAGAGCTTTACTGAAAGCTATGCTGATTTTAAAAAATGGTTTGAAATAAAACACAGCATCAGAACCACCGAATCATGGTATGATTATTTGATAAGGCGTTATGATGACGTTCAGGCGTTTGATGTGTTTTTCAGCAAAGCAGAAGAATTCTATAAACTAAATTAGAGAAGCTAAAATTGTGTAATGATAGTCCGGGGAAAAGAAATGAAAATAGACGATTTAGATTATGTTATCGATGCTTTAAAGAAGAGAGATGAAATACTCGTAAATGACAAGTCAGTAAGGCAGTATAATAAGTATTTCGATAAAATGTGTAAATATGCACGAAAATTAATTGACAATAATCGTCAGGATGAATTGTTGAAATTCTTAGATAGTAACAATGTATCTTATCGTAGAGATGTTGCCGGACTGCTTTATCACTGTTATCCGGAGAAATGCAAGCAGGTATTGAAAGATATTTCTGAAATGTCGTCGGAAACAGGCCTTCCAAAATATTATATAAATCTTAGCATATCTGCATCGATGGCTTTAGAAATTGGGATCCCAAAAGATTTTCCCTGATAAAAAACAGGCGGCTGTATAAGCCGCCTGCTATATATTTCCACTAACGTGACATATCCCTCAGGGAGTCAATCTCAAATTCTGTGTAAACTAAAATAAGTGCGATAGAAAAGCGAATGACAAGACCGATTGCGAAAGCAGTTGGTCTTATCTGCATATAATCACATAATTATTTGATTATTAACTGAGTGCTTTCAAAAGTGCGCGAATATTTTTACGCCACTCGCAAGTTTTATTATTACGAATTATAACAACAAATCTCAGAAATATGTTGTTTATACGCCGCTGTATCCTCAACTTGTTATTGCAAAATCAACACAATGTTGATATAATAGATATGTCAATATTTAGTGAAAGAGGGAACCAACTTGAAGAAACTGTCAGAAATGATCGTCCGCAAGCGAAAGATAATATTCATAATATATGCAGTTGCGGTAGTGCTTTGTGCGGTGGGGATATTCAACTGCAAGATCAACTACGATATGTCGAAGTACCTTCCGGACGATTCATCGGTCAAAAAAGGAATGGAGATAATGTCAGAAGAATTCGGAGACAGCTCCGCTATAACAGTGATGTTCGACGGGCTTGATGAAACGGAGCAGCTCAGACGTCAGGAGGAGCTTGCCGCTATGGACAACGTGCAGTCCGTGGTATACGTCCAGAACGACGAGACCTACCAGAAGGACGGTCACTCCAAGTATATGGTGACCGTTTCCGCGGATACATACTCCAAGACCTCACGCAAGGTGCTGGACAAGATAAAGGATACCTACGACGACGCCTATGTGAGTGGTGCTGTCGTGGACAACGCACTGATGACGGATTCACTTATCGGTGACCTTCCGATCATAGCCCTGATAGCGGTTGTCGTAATATTCACGATATTGTTCATTCTGTGTGATTCGTGGGCGGAACCGTTCATCTTTATGGGCTGCATAGGAGTTGCAATTGCGCTTAATATGGGTACGAACGCATTCCTGCCGTCAATATCGTTTATGACATTCTCAGTCGGTGCGCTGTTACAGCTCGGTCTGTCAATGGACTACTCGATAATGCTGATGAACCGCTATGCTCAGGAGAAAAAGAAGTACGCTTCTCACGAGGAGGCAATGATAAGCGCTCTGGCGCATTCGGTAGCTCCCGTATCGGGAAGCTCCGTAACGACAATCGTGGGACTGCTGGCACTCGTATTTATGGACTTCAAGATAGGTCAGGATATGGGCGTAGTACTGGCAAAGGGCGTGTTTATGAGCCTTGTCTGCATATTCACTCTGCTGCCGGGAGTTGTTGTGGCATTTGACAAAATGATTGAAAAGAGCAGGAAGAAGTCGCTTGATATACCTATGAACGGTGTTATGAAGCTCGTTACAAAGCTGGGAGCAGTGATACTTCCGGCTGTGCTGATAGTTGTCGGCTTTGCTTATATCAAAAAGGACGACGTTAAGGTGGGCTTTCTCAAGGTATTCGACAACAACGACCAGACCTGCATCGAGGAATGCTTCGGTCTCGACAACCAGACCGTGCTTCTCTATAAGAATACCGAGTCTCCGGAAGCAGTTGCTAATTACATTGAATGGCTCGAAAACCGCGATGATGTCAACAGCGTTCAGGACTACTCCAATACTCTCGGCGTAAGCTATACTCCGGCTGAGATCGCAGCACAGTTCGGCTTTGAGGAGGCTCAGGCACAGATGCTGTTCAAGATGTCCGGCAAGGAAACTATGACAACAGCGGAGTTCCTGAGTACAGCGAGTGCTATGGTCGAAAGAATGCCCGACAGCGAGGACAGACTTGCTCAGCTACAGGCGGCACAGAAGCTCATCGACGAGAACACAAGTCAGATGCTCGGCAGGGAATACAACCGTATGGTGGTATCTCTCAGGCACGAATCAGAGGGGGATAAGTCGTTCAGCGCCATTGGCAGTCTCATTGATGAGGCTGATGATACCCTCGAAGGCAAACACTATTTCGTAGGCGACTCCGTAATGGGCAAGGAGATGAACGACGGCTTCAAAAGGGAGCTCAACTTCGTAACGATGCTTACAGTCATTGCGATATACATTGTCGTTATCCTTACATTCAGAGCTGTTTTCGGCTCAGCGATACTCGTTGCCGTGATACAGTCCTCAGTGTTCATCACAACGCTTATTATGGTGCTCAGCGGCTTCACTGTCAACTACATTGCTCTTATCCTTGTGCAGTGCATACTTATGGGCGCGACTATCGACTATGGTATCCTCTTCACCTGCAACTACATCGAGGAGCGCAGGTCCACCGACAAAAAGCAGGCACTCGTCGCGGCTATGAACCGCTCGATCAAGACGATCCTCACCTCGTCGCTTATACTCATTGGCTGCTGTCTCACCACCGGTCTTCTTATGACGCAGAAAGCCATTTCCCAGACTTGTTCGATGATAGCCTGTGGAACAGCAGTGTCGGTCGTTATGGTCGTATTCGTGCTTCCGCTGGTCATATATCTCACAGACAAGCTGGCGATAATGCAGTTCGGCAGGAAGAAATAATCTGACACTCAGAGGTGCAAAATGAATACCAAAGACAATCAGCGCGTAAGGCTTACAAAAAGGCTTCTCCGGGAAAGCCTCATAAAGCTGCTGGGGAAGCAGACTATCTACGATATAACCGTCAGTCAGCTTTGTGAGGACGCCGAGATCAACCGCTCCACCTTCTACAAGTATTACAACAATATCCGTGAGATCTACGAGGAGATAGAACAGGAAGCTCTTTCTGCCGGCGCAAGCTGTATCGCAAGTGTGAACGTCCACGATAAGGAGTCTATAATCCAGCAGGTTGAGGGACTTCTTTCACATATCAGGAATAATTCGGAGCTTTATACTCTCCTGCTGGAAAACAGTGCGGACGGCGAGTTCCCCTACAAGCTCACTGAGGGCACGGTAGGAAGAATTGCGGATATGCACGAGTTTATGCCGGTAAGTATGCGTGATTATGCGGAATACTGCTCGCTGTTCGTTGTATCAGGCTCGCTTTCAATTATACGCAGGTGGCTCAGCAGCGGAATGAACGAATCTCCGCGCGAGCTTGCCGAGCTGATACTGGATATCGCTACCAGTAAAATTGGCTTCCGCATCTGATTTTTTATTCCACTAACGTGACCTATCCCTCAGGTCTATATGTTCGCAAGGACATGCAGGTTCAAGTCTTGTTATCAGCACCCGCGGGCTTCCGCGTTGACGCTCGCAAGAGCTCGCTTTCTTTTTAGCAGAGCATACACTTACTCGCTTATGGCACTGTCACATATTTAGTGTTGATAGAAATAACCCTATCTGAAACTTTGGCTTCAGATAGGGTTTCCTTTTTTCTAAATAACAGCGTATTAAGCTATTTGCTGAGCTTGGTATTTATGTTAATGACGTTCCATTCACATACAGCGTATAACCATTGGTGATGATGTTGGAAACATCGCCGTCAAAGGAAGTGATATAGGTATCAGCAGTCAGCGTCCATTTGCTGGTGCTGTCGAGCTTGACATTCACTGTACCAACTTCTGTTGATACGCTTGTGCCTTTGGCATTTGTAATACTACCGTCGATAGAGCCTTTGAATGTCGAACCGTTTGTAAGGTTCAGTGTAAGTTCTGAATCGCTGCCGACCTTGATAATACCTGAAAGCTCCTGATCGTCAGCATTCAGCGCAGCTATATTTCCTGCACCGCTCCAGCCGTCTGCACAGACGGAGAGCAGGATATTCTCGCTGTCCTCATTTATGATAGTAACGCCGCTGAGATTGATAACAGCGTTGGTATTCGTAACATGGAATACATGACCATTCTTGCTTGTAAGCGTTCCGCCTGTCATAGTAAAGGAAGATGTACCGCTGTCTGCGTCACCGGACATAGACTGGTAGATCATGATAGTATCGAAGAACGTCGCATTGCCGTTGCACTTAGTGTTATTCGCTGTCATATTGCAGTTTGTCAGTTCAATGGAGTTCTTGCCCTCGATACATACGCCTTCGGAAAGATTGGAAGTGAGGTCGGCATTCTCAACGTGTATCTCCGCGGTAGAGTATATCGCAGGAGAGCCGAGACCGTTGGAAGTATATGTGCCGCCGTCAACATAAACTGTACCGCCGCCGCGGTCTGTACGGATAGCCGCAGAGGACTGTCCCGAAGTGTTAACATCAAGGTCATAGGCATAGGTGATACCGCCGCCTGTGGTCATTATGCCGCCTGATCCGTCGCCGGTAGTTTTGATGACTGTATCGCGGATAGTCACCGTAGTTCCGTCACCTGCTGCACCATTCTGACCGCCGTTGCCGCCGTAGCAGAATACGCCGTTTGCACCGTCTGCGTCAGAGGTTATCGTGCCGCCTGTGATAGTGGTATTTGAGCCTTCCTTGACAAGGACTGCTGCATTCAGACCGTAGAAGTTGCAGTTGTCGCCGCCGTCAGAATTGCCGGTTTTGTTGACGGTCGGATCAGTAATAGTAACATCATCAGAAGTGCTGATAAGCAATGCACTTTCATCAGCAGTGCTGCTGTCGTATTTCTGTCCTGACTGAGAGTCGGAAGATGTAATTTCAACAGCACCTTTATAGTCAATATCTGCACTGCTTGAACCACCGGGACCTCCGCCGCCCGGACCTCCGCCGCTGCCATCAGGAGGAGCATCAGGCCTGTCACCGTCAGGAGGATCGCCGGGACGATCATTGTCGCTGTTTTTATCAGAATTTTCAGAAGTTGTTGCTTCTGCCGTCACTTCTGTTGTTATCTCGGCTGTGCTGGAAGCAGTTGTTGATCTTGATGCAGCAGTGTCGCTTGAGGAACTTGTAGAACCGCAGGCTGAAAGACTGGCGCAAAGTGTTAAAGCGAGCAAAAACGCTGATAATTTCCTATATTTTTTCATAGTGAAACCTCCTTTTTAATGGTTTGGTAACGCTTTGTTTTCTATGTCTATATTTTACATCTTAATTCTTAAAATCAGCTTAATTTAAATAGGAATATCAGCGAAAAATATGTGAAAATCAGATGAATGTCATCATTTGAGCTCGGTCATGCTCCTCAGACCTATCGCAAGTGTCGAAGCATTATGCAGCAGGGCAGAAGTTGCAGGCGGAAGAATGCCAAGCACGCCCAGTCCGATAAGTCCGCCGTTGAAACCGATAATTGTCCGATAGTTCCAGCCGATACGCTTCATCAGCGCATTGCTCAGACGTTTCAGTTCCACAAGAGCATAGAGATCATCAGCAGATATGGTTATATCCGCTATCTCACGGGCAATGGCAGCACCTGTGCTTATGGCTATACCTGCGTCAGCTTCACTCAGAGCAGGGGAGTCGTTCACGCCGTCGCCTATCATTATGACCTTGCGACCGGCTTCGTGTTCGGCTTTTATGAAAGCAGCCTTGTCCTCCGGAAGAACCTCCGCGTGGTACTCATTAACACCGACTTTTTCCGCAACGGCTTTTGCGGTACGCTCGTTGTCTCCGGTCATCATAACAACTCTTGATATCCCGCATTCGTGCAGCTTATTCACCACGTCGGCAGCTTCATCACGGAGAGGATCTTCGATGCAGATAACTGCCGCAACTTCACCGCCGATAGCAAGATACAGGTGAGAGTACTCCTTCGGAAGATGTCTGAAAATACGTTCATCAGGCGGAGTACAGCCCTCGTCCTCAATTATGAAATGGTGGCTTCCGATGAGCACACGCTCACCCTCGACCATACTCGAAATGCCGTGTGCTACAACATATTCCACCTTTGAGTGGAACTCTTCGTGTTCAAGGCCTCTCTCAGCCGCAGCAGCTACGACTGCATTTGCAATAGAGTGCGGATAATGTTCCTCAAGGCAGGCTGCAAGACGCAGCATCTCAGCTTCATCACGTCCTCCGAAGGTTATGATCTCAGCTACTCTCGGACTTGAATGTGTGAGCGTTCCGGTCTTGTCGAAAACAATGGTATCGGCTTCCGCAACAGCTTCAAGGAAGCGACCGCCCTTGACGGTTATGCCGGCGCGGCTGCAATCACGCATTGCCGAAAGTACCGAGATCGGCATTGCAAGCTTGAGAGCACAGGAGAAATCGACCATAAGTATTGACAGCGCTTTGGTGGCATTTCCTGTCAGCAGATATGTGAGAAGAGTGCCTCCTAAACTCCACGGAACGAGCCTGTCAGCAAGGTGTGAAGCCTTATCCTCAGCGGCTGATTTCAGCTTTTCTGACTCTTCTATCATTTTCACGATGCGGTCATAGCGTCCTCCGCCTGCTGTGTTCTCAACACAGACTTCGCACTCGCCGTCCTCGACTACCGTTCCGGCGTAGACATAAGCTCCTTCGCTCTTGTGGACAGGCACGGATTCACCGGTCATCGAAGCCTGATTTACCATAGCATCGCCGGATATCACCTTGCCGTCAAGCGGTATCATCGAGCCTGTCCTGACAATGACTGTATCGCCTTTTCTGACCTCGTTCACAGGCATAAGGAGCTCCTGACCGTCAGCATTTTTTACCCATACCTGTTCAACTCCGAGCGACATGGTTCTTGCGAGGTCGTCAATGGACTTTCTGTGCGTCCACTCGTCAAGAATATCACCGACATTCAGCAGGAACATTACCGAGCCGGCAGTGCTGAAGTCACCGCGAAGCATAGATACACCAATAGCTGTTGCATCAAGGACCGCGACTTCGAGTTTACCTTGCAGCAGGCATTTCAGTCCGCGAAAAATGTACTTTGCAGCCTTGAAAACGGCTATTATCCGGCGTACAGGCTGCGGGATTATCAGCTTATTCACAAATCGTCTGCAAACCGCAGACATCAGTTTTTCTTCGTACTGGCGGTTCAGTTCACGACCTGTTTTCTCCGGGACGAGTGAGATGTTCTCCTCGTCATCGAATGAAAAACGCGAGAGCTTCTGTATTATCTCAGCTCTCGGGCAGGTATAGGCAATAACGATATCACAGGTGCGGTCAAACACCTGAACCCTTGTAACTCCCGAAACGGCTGAAAGTGTATATTCTGCTATATCTGCCTGCCTGAGTGTCATACGCCTGATACAGAAACGCACTCGCATACGTCCTTTATTTTCGTGAAGTATCTTGCATTTCATATAACGTCCTCCTATAAAAAACAGACCGGAGGGGAGCCCCTCTGGCGGCTCGTGACATAAAATTACCGAGCCCATAGTTTAAGACTCGGTAACTCGCTTTTTTGCCAACAGAAGCCAACTTATCGGTCTGTCTCGGTTTATTCCTCGCTTGTATCAGCTATTTCCTCACACTCGTCTGCGATCTCAGCGGCTTCTTCTGCAAGTGCCCTCTGCTCGTTTATCTCTTTAGCGTCAGCGAGTATATCATCGCAGTTCTCACGGACTTTCGTTGCAGTTGCCATTACGTCTGTCTTTGCACGAAGTACAGCGGCAGTTGCGTGCGTGTAGCACTTCTTGGCGTCCTTGCTCGCAAGCACTCTGATACCGGCAGTTCCGAAGAGAACACCGCCTGCAAATACGCCAACTTTTTTCCATGGAATATCTGTAAATCTCATAAAATCACCTCATCTGTAAAGTCGGAATAACAGTTTCACTGTATTAATAATACCATATATAATACTGCATTTCTGCTCCGTACGGCAAAAGTTGGTATATAATGCTAATACTGTGCCGAAGCCGTAACACAGGGAGTTCCGGCGTTCAAACGTTTGTTATGCTCCGTTCGGAAACGTCTCGGAGTTTTGCCTGTTACATTGCAGAAAGCCTTTGCGAATTTACTGGCGTTGCAGTAGCCGACCTCTGCGGCGATGTCTATTATCTTCATATCGGTACGCTGGAGAAGCTCCGCAGCCCGGAACATCTTCCTGTTTTTGACGTAGGAATATACAGAGCAGCCGAATATCTGACGGAAGGTTTCCTTGAAAGTTGTTGGGTTTATCCTGAACCGTTCGGACAATTGCCGGATAGTATAATGCGTCATAATATCCCCGCATATTAGCTCAGAAGCAGCGAGAGCTTTTTCTCGTTTATCAGCAGGAATGCTGTTAAGTGAGTTTGATATGAGCATAAGTGCTTCGACTGCCCTGATGCGAAGCATTACAGTGTCCGAGGATCTCCGGAACTTTTCTGTCTCGGCAAACAGTCTTGCGGTCTCGCTGTCTGCCTTAGTTATGTAAGGTGTGTAAACGCTCAGCTTATCAGTGAAGCTTTTGCTGTCAAACAGCATATCGTCAGAGCTTTCCGGAGCATTATTGCTGTCAATTATCAGAGTAATGGTCCTGAGATCTGTTGAGTCAGCGGATATGAGAGTATTATTCCGGTAGATTATGCAGCTTCCTGCTGTAAGATAGAAATATCTCTTGCCGATATAATATTCCCTTACGCCTTCAAAGCAGTACGTTATCCCGATGCCGTCATATGCAGATGTTTTTTCAGCGCCGCATATGAGTCTTATATCGGGAAATAATTGATATTCTTCCATAGATGTCACCAGCGGAAAATGGCGAGGCGGTTGTTGAGGTTCTTTCCGAGTATCGCAAACAGCTTTCCGCGGATAGAGTACTTCTTCATTTCTTCATTGTAGCTTGTTTCGGAAACAAACTTCATTCGCGGTTCGAGTTCGAGATATTCTCTGCCGGTCTTAGTGCCCCAGCCGAATTTGGCATTAGTGTGCTTTACTGCATCGTGATGACTGCCGTGCTTTTCAAGTAACGGTGAGTGCAGCTCGGCGAGCAGATAGCCGTGTTCAAAAGAGCTGCATAGCATATTCAGACAGGTCTTTACCTGTTCTTTTGAGAAATATTCCAGTACGCCCTCCATTACAATGATGTACATTTTTGACTTAGGTATCTGCTTCGTCCACTCGCCGTCAAGAGCGCTGCCGTCCAGCATTTTGCAGCGTTCACGGTCTGAGTAGACTTTTCTTCTGACCGCTATCTGGTCAGGCAGGTCAACGTCGAACCATTGCAGTCTTCCGTTATCGACCTGCGAGAACTTGTCATCAAATCCGCAGCCGAGATTTATGTATACAGCGTCCGGATACTTCCTTATCAGATCTTTCAGCCGATTACGATACATTATCGTTCTTGCTACAACTCCCTCGTGCGACAAAAAAGGATCGTACTTGCTGACGTCTACGCCGAGTGTGTCGATTATCTCTTTTGCTTTCACGTCTTTTATTCTTGCGTCAGGACGTGCAGTTTCACTTGCCTTTATAGCGAGGGGAATGAGTGCAGTCTCTTGGATATCGCCGAATTTAAGTTCCATAATAAGCCTCCTTATACCATATTTTCTTCGTCAGACATAACAAGGATCTGTCCGGACATCTGAGTCCGGACAGGTTCTTGAAAGGAGAGTAAATAATAGTTGCTTACTTCTTGATGTTGAATGCTCCCATACCCGGATAGCAGGCGGAAGCGCCAAGCTGCTCCTCGATGCGGAGAAGCTGATTGTACTTAGCCACACGCTCAGAACGTGAGGGAGCGCCGGTCTTGATCTGGCAGGTATTGAGTGCAACTGCAAGGTCTGCGATAGTAGTATCAGCAGTCTCACCGGAGCGGTGTGAAGAGATAGCGGTATATCCAGCCTTGTGAGCCATTTTTATAGCTTCGAGGGTTTCGGATACAGAGCCTATCTGATTGAGCTTGATGAGAATGGAGTTGCCTGCGCCGAGAGAAATCCCCTTTGAAAGACGCTCGGTATTGGTAACGAAAAGGTCATCGCCTACGAGCTGAACCTTGTGACCGATCTTCGCGGTCATCTTCTGCCAGCCTTCCCAGTCCTCCTCATCGAGACCGTCTTCGATCGAGATTATCGGGTACTTGTCAACGAGAGCTTCCCAGTGAGCGATAAGCTCGTCGGAGGTAAACTCCTTGCCGGATTTAGGCTGCTTATAGAAGCCCTTGCCCTTTTCGGATTTCCACTCGGAGGAAGCAGCGTCCATAGCGATCATAAAGTCCTTACCGGGCTCAAATCCGGCAGCCTTAACAGCTTCAAGGATCTTCTCAATAGCTTCTTCATCAGAGGTGAGCTTGTTCGGAGCAAAGCCGCCCTCGTCACCGACTGCTGTAACGTCGCCCATATCCTTGATGAGCTTCTTGAGTGTATGGAATACCTCAGCGCACCAGCGGAGAGCCTCCTTGAATGAGGGAGCGCCCACCGGCATTATCATAAATTCCTGAGTATCGACAGCACTGTCAGCGTGAGCACCGCCGTTGAGAATGTTCATCATCGGAACAGGGAGCTTTGTTCCATGAATACCGCCGAGGAAACGGTAAAGCGGAATATCCAGCGATGCTGCAGCCGCTCTTGCACAGGCGATAGAAACAGCGAGAATAGCGTTTGCACCGAGCTTTGACTTGTCCTTTGTGCCGTCAGCCTTTATCATTGCCGCGTCGATAGCGTAAATGTCGGAAGCGTCCATACCTGTGATAGTCTCAGCAATTATCGTGTTGATGTTCTCGACAGCCTTTGCCACACCTTTACCGAGATAGCGTTCACCGCCGTCACGGAGCTCAAGAGCCTCGAATTCACCTGTTGAAGCACCGCTGGGAGCAGTACCTCTTGCGACAGTTCCGTCAGCGAGAGTTATCTCAGCCTCAACTGTAGGATTTCCGCGGGAATCGAGTATCTCACGTCCAACAACTTTTTCGATTTCTAAATAGTCCATATTATTTCTCCTCAGATATATTTAATGTGATATACACATTATTGGCAGTGCAGGCTCATTGTATGCAATTTAGCGGAAGTTCGCACTTCTCCCGCAAAACTGAAAGGAGCCTGCTTGATGATTTATTAGTTAGATATCTCTAACAATATAATTATAACGGTTGTGATTGTATCAGTCAATAATATACTTTTATGTTTGTGAACTCTAACAAATTGCTGGCAAATACAAATGCGATTATTATCCAATCACACCAATAGTGTTGCACAAAACTAACTATATGACATAAAAAAAGTACAGTATTATCTGCTGTATGTGGGCGTTTCTTTTTACTATGCCAGCTTAACCGATCGAGTTCCGCAATAAGAAAATAATTAACAAGGCTCTTGCCGGTTAGAGGAGCTGATGTAAAAACATTTGCAGTTGTCGCACCGCCAAAGTTGATGAGTGATCTGTCAATTGTTCTTTATATGCTATTGTGGTGCTTCAGAAATAGCTGCTTGCTGTTCCTGATATAACGATTGAAAACTGGGAAGCAGCCGATCTGTGTGAAGATGATAAGCTTGATGTATTTGACCTTGTGCTTATGAGGCGCTTGCTTATATACGGAACAGTATAAAAAAGAGGAACGCTGTCTGATATAGCGTTCCTTTTCATTTACCGATTATGCAGCATAGATCATCAGTTTTTTGCCTTCTCCAATGCATTTTTAGCCGCTTCGATAATACCCTTTGAGCTATAAGTCGCTCCCGAGCAGGCGTCAACATCAGCGGTCAGGCTGCGCTGTATCTGTGGGATAACATACTGCATAGCGTCGCTGAAATAATCGGGATCGTCGTCGTCAGCATAGGCTGAAAATGCAGTGATATAGTCGTTTTCTATGGTTATGGAAACGTGTACAGTTCCGGAATAGCCATCGCCCGTGCCCTCGAATGTTCCGTTTTTATAACGGTATGTCGGTTTTGTTTCAGCAGCTTCGGTTTCAATTGCCGCCTTTGTTTCGGTGACTGTTTCAGATGTGACAGCTGTGCTCTGCTGAACTGCTGCTGTTTCAGAGGTCACTGACGGTACATATTCATCAGACAAAACTGAAGAGGTGACCGGCTCAGCCGTTTCAGGGACAGTTTCTTCGGTTATTTCAGCTGATGTACTTACCGTCTCGCTTACCGTTTCAGTAGTTACGGACGAGGTAAGTTCAGAGGTAACTGTCACAGAAGCTGTCGTAGTTACAGTTGTTGCAGCAGAGGTGGTGGAAGCTGCTGATGAAGTGAGCGTTTCAGTTGTCGCAGCATCAGTTACAGGAGCTTCAAATGTAAATGTTGCCGGAGCTTCCTTAGTAGCCGTTATAGTTTCATTATGGCTGGTATTTCGCGAAATAAAGGCTATCAGGCAAATCGGTACTATCATTGCACAGGCGCATACAGCGTTCGGAACTCTTCTGAGCTCCGGCTTTCTCTTTGCAAGATAAGCCTTGCGGATACGCATAACAGCATAGCCGATGAACACTGCACTGTACACAATAACGCTCAGAAAATATCCGTCTCTGCCATTCTGAGCCTTCGGAACAAAAAGCACCATTATATGAACGTATATAAGTGCATAGAAAATGTACGCAGTACGCTGTATTTTCTTCCACGTTTTTGGGGGCATCTTTTTACGGACAGCCTTGAATGACATAATTGTCAGCGGTGTCATTATCAGCACCATTATCAGGCACACTATACTTGTGATAACGAAATCGCGGAAAGCATCACCCGAACCCGTTCTGTCACGCACAATATCGGTGATGTACTGCACACCGTATGTCACAACGTGAGAGAACGTTAATGTCGCTGCAATTATGGAAAGCTCGCCGCGTATTGGCATTAGCTTTTTTATCGGAGCAGAGCCGTTCGGCAGGGCACCAGCCCACATAACAACTGCCCAGAATGCCGCTCCGAGAGCTCCGCGTGTAAATACAGCAAGGACGTAGTCAGTGAAAAAGCCGTTCACAGCGATGTCTGACTGCTTAATAATAATTGAAGAAACAGTAAGCACCGCGGCTGTGACATAGAATACGGCAGGACGTTTTTTCAGTGGCTTACCGAGCAAAAATGCGGCTGTAAGCGCAATTGAAAGTGAAATAATAAACAACATAAAATAACCTCTTTACAGCATTTGCCCTCCGCAGCCGCAAGCCGCAGAGGTCATATATATTGGAAAGGAAAAAATCAGGATCTCTTATTTCGGAATGCAAATGCAGTTATAGCTGCAAGAGCAAATACAGCCGCGGGAACTCCTGAACCTGTGTCGCCGGTCTTCGGACTGTCCTTATCCGAAACATCTGCTGCGGTACTCTGTGAAGATGTCACCTCAGCAGAAGCTGTGCTCGTGGTCTGTGCAGTATTTGTTTCAGTACCACTCTCTGATGCTGTTTCAGTCTGTGTTTCATTTGCAGTTTCTGTTACAGCTTCAGTTTCGGTTACATCATCTGTTTCTGTTACTGCTTCTGTCATTATTTCAGAGGCCGTTTCAGGTTCTGTGGAAGGCTCTTCCTCGGGCTTTACCTCAAAGCTGTATGGATTTGTGTAGCCGGTCGCGGTGACAGAGATGCTGTAATTACCGCTGCCGTCGAACACATTGTTTTCGCCGGATGTCACAGCAAAATCAAGAGTACCGTCATCACCGACGATTTTGATCGAACGCTTTCCGGCTGCATTGTATGCTGTACCGTTCACATCAACGCTTGTGATATTCTTGATGAAGTTTGCAGCGTCCTCGTCCGAGTAACCGTCAGCCGCAGCGAGCTTGCCGTCCGAATACTTAACGGGAATACTGTCAGTTGTGAGTATGAAATCGCCCGAGACAACTGCGTATTTTTTGCTGTCATCGGTAACAGTGACAGTATATTTTCCGGGTTTTGCATTGATATAGCTTATCTCAGTTTCAGACGCTGTAAAGCTCTCGCCGGCTGTGATGTTCTTCTTATAGTCCTCCGGGAAGCCTGTTAGTGTAAGGGAAGTCTTTCCGTTTCCGGCAGCTGAATTCTCAGCCTTGACCTCGCCTTTGAATTTTACAGGGAGGTAATTCTCGCCAACGTCAACAGTCGTGTAGCCGTCGAGCGTGATGAATGTAACGGAAGTGACCGTCTTTCCCATAGAACTCTTGTAGTCGTCGAATTTCAGCTCGTTGCCGTGGCCTTCCTTAGTTGTGATACCAGCCGACCATGCAAGCTGTCCGGCACGCCAGATGTTTTCAAGGTGGCGGAGCGCGTACTTGTCACCCTCCTTTGTGTTCACGATAACGCCGTAGAGGTCAGCGGCCTCGGGATAGCCCTTGACATTGAGCTGATAGTCTCCGTATCTCGTGGAGGTAGAAACCGTTGCTGAGCCGCTGACGTTCTGTTCGCCGTTAGTGTCGATGACCTTTGAAACTGTCAGCGTATCGCCGGAAACCGTGACTTCCTTATATGCGGCAGGTTTACTGTCGAGTGCCTTGAAACCGTATTTTGAAAGTGCGGCAGCGTCCGAAGCATTGACCTCAACAGGAAATGTCACGCCGAGAATAGTACCGCTGCCGTCATTGTATGTGCCAGCAACGAGCTTGCCCGGATCATTCATTTTCCACTTACTTGTGGTCGCTGAAGATACCGCATCGACCTCATAAGCATTCGCTGTCTCAGCCGAATAGAAATCAGCGTAGGGGATATTCATCGTGCCGTATATTTTGTCGGCAGCCGAAACTTTTGCCGGTATTACCGAGGAAGTAAGCGCTGCCATACAAACTGCCGCGCTGATAATTGATGTTGCTTTTTTCATTTTTCCTCCTTACGCAAGCTGTGAAGCAAGCTCTTTGAGCTTTGCAAGATCATCGTCGGACGGAGCTTCGTTCACGATAAAGCCTTCGTCACCGATAAGCTCTGCACCGGCTGCCTTTGTGCGGTCGTACCAGTTGCGCATCCACTCGCCGTCGCCCCAGCCGTAAGAGCCGAAAAGCAGTACCTTTTTGCCGCTGAGTGAGCATTCGATACCTGTAAAGAAGGGCTCGAATGTATCTTCCTCAAGTACCTCCGCACCCATTGCCGGGCAGCCGAATGCAAATGCATCATATTCTGCTGCATTGCCCTTGAACTCTGATACCTCGAAAAGTTCTGCATTTGCACCCTCAGCTGCTGCCTTAGCCATAGCCTCGGTATTGCCTGTGCCGCTCCAATAAATCACTGCTGTTTTCATATATTTTCCTCCTTGGAAATAGCCTGAAACAAGTCCAGACCTGATTTTAATCTATCGAACAGGATACACCTGCACCGATCATAAGCTTTAAATGTCTGCCGTGCCTTTTCCTCATTCTCGTAGACCTTCCAGTAACCGCACAGCAGACAGTTTTTGCCGCTGTTACTGATAAAGCCTCTTATGTCACCGATAGGATAGCCGAGAAAAGCTCCGATCTCGTGGGGGAAGCTGCCGCAGGTTATACGTCCTGCAAGAACGCCGAGCATTGTTTCCGTATCCATATCCGAGGTATAGCCATACTCCGCAAGGAAAGTCCGTACTTTCGGCATACTCAGCCACGCATCAAGCATTTTCTCATTGTAAATGTAGACAAGCGTTCTCTCCCGGCACTTGCACAGCTGCTTCGCACAAAGTCCGCAGTCAGTAAGTTTTTCTGCGAATTCACTCAGATATTCCGACATTGTAAACTCGTTCCGGTCAAATGAGATGAGGTTCGCGCACTTGACTCCGAGAAGCGTTGCCGCGCCGTGAAAAGCAAGTACGCTGTCAAGATTTAAGCGTTCAGCTTCGGACATACTTTTTCCCCTTAATATCAGACAATAGCTGCTTTAATGCGCTGACGCTCGAGCTGTGAACGTGCTCGACCGGAACGCCGTTTTTCTGTGAGTTTTTCTTGACTACGCCGAGCATTTTATGGGAACACGTCCCGGTAAATACGACCATAAGATCCGGAGTTCCTATTTTGTTCTCGAAGTCCGCAGGCAGCTGAGTGAATACCTTGGATTTGTGATTGAAAGATTTGCATATGTCCTGATAGCGGGTAGCCATACGGTCATTGCCGCCTACTATAACGATACTCATGATACCTCCTTTATTAGTATATGCTAACATATGATTTGATATATGGGGCGATGATAACACCGCCCCGATGTTTTTTACTTATGGCACTGACCGTGCATAGCACAGTTCTTGCAGCCGCAGCCGCAGCTGCCCTTGCCGCTTTTTCTGTCCCGTATCATCGAATACACAACTGCTCCGACAATAAGAACAAGTATCAGAAGCACTATAACAGTACCCATAGTTTTCCTCCTTACGCCTTAGCGTGAGACTTGCCTACCTTTACGTTCTTGTCGAACCTTGTAGCCTCCTTGTAAGGTCTTACGAGGAGATAGATGAAGAGTGCGATAAGTGCAAGCGCAAAGATAAGTCCTATGATGTGAACGTTTCCTGTGAACAGGCAGCCGAGCTGATAGATGACGAGCGATACTGCGTATGCAAATCCGCACTGATAGCCGATTGCGAACCAAGTCCACTTAGGGCTGTTCATCTCACGTCTGATAGCACCGATAGCTGCGAAGCAGGGAGCACAGAGGAGATTGAAAGCAAGGAATGAATATCCTGCGAGCTTTGTCATGCCCTCGAAGTCGAGAACACCGAATACGCCGACAACCTCTTCCTTTGCAACAAGTCCCATGACAGTTGCAACAGTAGCAGCAGCATCGTCGAAGCCGAGAGGCGCGAACAACCACTTGACTGCATCGCCGAAGTGACCAAGAAGCGAATCCTCAAGCTCAAGGTCGGCGTACCAGCCGAATGAGCCGTCAGACCAGCCGAGAGTTGATGTTGCCCAGATAACGATCGAAGAAAGAAGGATTATAGTTCCGGCTTTCTTGATGAATGACCAGCCGCGCTCCCACATTGAACGGAGAATATTGCTGACTGTGGGCATATGGTATGCGGGGAGCTCCATTACGAAAGGTGCAGGATCACCGGCAAACATCTTTGTCTTCTTGAGCATGATACCTGATACGACGATAGCTGCCATACCGAGGAAGTAAGCGCTCGGACCTACCCACCATGCGCCGCCGAAGAGTGCAACTGCGATCATTGAGATGATAGGCAGCTTAGCTCCGCAGGGAATGAATGTGGTAGTCATAATTGTCATACGTCTGTCGCGCTCGTTCTCGATAGTACGGCTTGCCATGATACCGGGAACACCGCAGCCTGTACCGATAAGGATCGGGATGAAGGACTTTCCTGAGAGACCGAAGCGGCGGAAGATACGGTCCATGATGAACGCAACTCTTGCCATATAGCCGCAGGATTCAAGGAATGCAAGGAAGATGAAGAGCACCAGCATCTGCGGAACAAATCCGAGAACAGCACCTACACCGCCGATAACACCGTCAACGATAAGGCTCTTGAGCCACTCTGCACAGCCTGCGCTGTCGAGAGCGTCCTCTGCTGCGCCGGGGATACTCTTTACATAGCCCTTGTAGTCAGCCATATCAGGAGCAGTGAACTCGCCCTCCTCATCGAGAGCATCGCCGAGAGCTGCGTCGATGTCATAAACTGCTTCGGGATTGAGGATATTTTCCTCGTCCTCATCGTCGTCAGCGTACTCAGCTTTCTTGTAGAACTCGTCGCGGTAGAAGCCGTACTGTTCCTCGAAATCGTCGAACTCGCCTGACTCAAAGGCTTCCTTTACATCGTCAGCACCGTTGATGTCACTGTCCTCACAGGCAGCGTCGATAACAGCTCCGACCTCATCGTTGAAAACGTATTTGTCAGCCCACTCAGCCTTGTCGTCGTTGTAGTCTTTGTTGCCGGAAACAGAAACGATAAAGCCGTCACCGAAGAGATTATCGTTTACCCAGTCGGTCATCTTTGTGCCGACAGTCGAGATGGAAACATAGTAAACAACTATCATAACGAGTGCAAATATCGGCAGACCGAGGAAACGGTTTGTGACAACTCTGTCTATCTTGTCGGAGGTATTCAGCTTGCCGGCACTTTTTTTCTTGTAGCAGGACTTGATAACACTTGCTATGTAGACATAACGCTCATTTGTGATGATAGATTCGGCATCGTCATCAAGCTCCTTTTCAGCTGCACAGATGTCCTCCTCAATGTGAGACTTGATATTTCCGGGGAGGTTCAGCTTCTTCATAACCTTGTCGTCACGCTCAAAGACCTTCAGTGCGTACCAGCGCTGCTGTTCCTCGGGCATATCGTGTACGGCTGCCTCCTCGATATGAGCGATAGCGTGTTCAACAGGTCCTGAGAATGTGTGCATAGGAACTGTTTTCTCGTTCTTAGCAGCCTTTATAGCAGCTTCGGCAGCCTCCTGAACTCCGGTACCTTTGAGGGCAGAGATCTCGACTACCATACAGCCAAGCTGCTTTGAAAGCTCAGTGATATTGATCTTGTCGCCGTTTTTCTTAATGACGTCCATCATATTCACTGCGATGACTACCGGGATACCGAGCTCTGTGAGCTGAGTCGTGAGGTAGAGGTTACGTTCGAGGTTAGTACCGTCAATGATGTTGAGGATAGCGTCAGGACGCTCACCGATGAGATAGTTTCTTGCAACTACTTCCTCAAGTGTGTACGGTGACAGAGAGTAGATACCCGGCAGGTCAGTGATGATGACATCGCTGTGCTTTTTGAGTTTACCCTCCTTCTTCTCAACTGTAACGCCCGGCCAGTTTCCGACAAACTGATTTGAACCGGTCAGGGCGTTGAACAGCGTAGTTTTGCCGCAGTTCGGGTTTCCTGCAAGAGCAATGCGTATATCCATTGTATATTCTTCCTTTCGAGATAGTCTAAACTAACATACATTTAATAAAAAAGAGGTTTTCAGATCACCTCTACCATTTCCGCATCGGCTTTGCGTATGGAAAGCTCATAGCCGCGCACAGTTACCTCTATCGGATCTCCGAGCGGTGCTACCTTGCGGACAGTTACCTCAGTACCCTTTGTTATTCCCATATCCATAATTCGGCGTCTTACAGCGCCCTCGCCGTGAACCTTGACTATTTTCACAGTCTTTCCGATAGCCATTTCTCTCAGTGTTTTCATATTCTCCACCTCACACCATAATTTTTCTTGCAAGCTCTTCGCTTATCGCAACTCTCGATTCCTTGACTTTAACGATCACATTTTCGCCGAGCCTTGAGACAAGACTCACAGTTCCGCCAACGTGAAATCCGAGATCCTCAAGGTGCTTTTTGATCTCCGGATTTCCGCCTATTTTGCGGATAATACATTCTTTTTCCTGATCTGCCATACTCAGCGGCATCATTGCAACACTTCCGTTTCTGTAAATTGGAGCATTATGTTAGTGCTTTATAACGGATATATAATACCACCTCAATTAAAATTTGTCAATCTAAGGAAAATAAGTTTGTGTGTGATAACAAAAATATTAGTAGGCTCTAACTTTATTTTGTTCATTCACACGAATTATTTCAACCCACTGTTTCGGCAGGGTAACATAGCTCGCTATCTGAAAACTGCAAGGCGGTTTTGATATTTTTTTCGCTATTCTCAGAGTAAAGATAAAAACGCCGTGCAGAAGCACAGCGTTTCGGTTCAGTAATTCAGTTTTTCCGGCGTATATCCGTCAAGAACTTCCAGCATATCCCTTGCAACAGCCTTTGCGCCGTCAAGGTCGTGGAGGAGGTAGTTTCCGCACTCCTTACGCTCCGATCCGGGAATTTTTCCGCTGAAATCAGCTACAAAATTAAAGCTGTCCTGCACAAGATGTATAGCCTCCTCAGAAGTCACGTTATCGCGCAGTATCAGGTAAAATCCGGTCAGGCAGCCCATAGGTCCGACATATATAACGCTGTCGGCAAGCTCGCTGTTTCGTGCGTAGGTAGCAAAGAGGTGCTCGAAGGTATGAAGTGCGCCGTTTGTGAGGTAGTCACCGCCATTGGGCTTTTTCATTCGTATGTCGTAGGTCACGGCGTCGCCGTCGATGCGTGAGATGTACATACCCTTTTCGAGCTTATCGTGGTCAACGGTAAAGCTTGCAATAGTCTTCATAGGTTCACTCCTTCGGCATTTTCTTTCTGATGTCGTTAAGACGTTCGAGCGCATTTTCGAGCGTTTCGTTCTTTTTAGCGTAGTGGAAACGTATGTAGCGGTTCTCAGGCTCCTTGAAAAAGCTCGAACCCGGCACTGCTCCTACTCCCACATATTCTGCGAGCTTCTCGCAGAAAACAAGGTCACTCTTGTAGCCGAATTCCGAGATGTCAAGGAGAATGTAGTAAGCTCCCTGCGGAACTGTATGCTGCAAGCCTATGCGGTCAAGACCGTTCAGGAACAGGTCGCGTTTTTCGGTGTACTTGTCCTGGAGCCACTTGTAGTAATCGTCGCCGAAGCGGAGTCCGGTGACGGCAGCCTCCTGCAACGGAGCAGCTGCTCCTACTGTAAGGAAGTCGTGGACCTTCTTAACAGTGTCGATGATGTGCGGCGGAGCGATGACATAGCCCAGTCTCCAGCCTGTGATAGAATAGGTCTTGGACAGGGAAGAGCAGGAGATAGTTCTCTCCCACATATCGGGAAGTGAAGCAAAATAAACGTGCTTGTGAGGCGCATAAATGATGTGCTCGTAGACTTCATCGGTGATAACGAAGGTGTCGTACTTCTTTGCAAGGTCTGCGATCACCTGAAGTTCCTCAAGTGTGAAGACCTTTCCGCAGGGGTTGGAAGGGTTGCAGAGAATGAGAGCCTTCGGGTGCTGTTTGAAAGCTGCTTCGAGTACATCTGCGTCAAAGCTGAACTCCGGCGGTATCAGCGGAACATAAATAGGCTCTGCGCCTGAGAGTATCGTATCAGCGCCGTAATTCTCATAGAAAGGGGAGAATACGATGACCTTGTCTCCGGGATTTGTAACGGACATCATTGCCGCCATCATAGCCTCGGTGCTGCCGCAAGTCACGACTATCTCGCCGTTGGGATCAATGCTCCTGCCCATAAGACGTGACTGCTTCTCTGCAAGAGCTTCGCGGAAATTCTGTGCGCCCCACGTTATCGAATACTGGTGAAAGTCCTCTCTTGTGACCTCTGCAAGACGGTCGAGTATCTCTCTCGGCGGCTCGAAATCCGGGAAGCCCTGAGAGAGGTTGACTGCGCCGTATTTATTTGAAATTCTCGTCATACGTCTGATGACGGAATCAGTGAATGTAGCTGTGCGGTTTGAAAGTTCTGGCATATAAAAACCTCCGGTTTTAAAAAATTAGGAATTCGGAATTCGGAATGCGGAATTAATGGTATCCGCCTTACGGCGGAAGAATCAGAAACTTTGATCCGTTGGCGAAGCCAACTCCACAATTCCGAACTCCTAATTCCGAATTCCGAATTATTATTATATCATCATCAGATAGAGTAGTCAATATTTCTCTCGTCGATAACACGTCTGGACTTGTGCTCGGAACGTGTATTTAGTCCGCCGTCGGGGTGAACCACTACTCTTGCAGGCTTAACACCTGTACGAGCCTTGAGTGCTGCACTGATCTGCTCTGCAACTTCATCATCGCTCTTTGTATTGTCAGCGGATCTCTCGATCTCAACTGCGTACTTGTTTGTGAAGTCCTTCTCGAAGATACGGATAAGATACTCGCCTGTGATACCGCTCTGCTCGCGGATAACAGCCTCGATGTCGCTCGGGAATACGTTTACAGCGGAAACGATGAACATATCGTCCTTTCTGCCGAGGATATGTATTCTGCCGTGTGTACGTCCGCACTTGCAGGGAGTAACGTCGATGCGTCCGATATCGCCTGTCTTAAATCTGATGAGCGGACGAGCGTGCTTGCGGAGAGTTGTGAATACGAGCTCGCCAGTCTGACCGGGTTCGAGAACCTTGCCTGTGTGAATGTCGATAGTCTCAACGAGAATGTGGTTCTCAGCGATGTGGAGTCCGTCGTGGTATTCGCACTGTGCAGCGCAGGCACCGAAAATGTCGGACAGACCGTAGAAGTCATATACCTCAGCGCCCCAGAGATCCTCGATAGCCTTTCTTGTAGCGTCGATAGAACCGCCGAGCTCACCGGCAACGATGATCTTCTTGATGTTGAAGTCCTTTCTCGGATCGTAGCCTGCCTTAACAGCCTTTTCGCCGAGCTGCCAAGCGTAGGAAGGTGAAGTCCAGATAACGGTAGGCTTGTAGGTCTTGAGAATGAAGAGAAGTCTCTCGCTCGGGAGAGTACCTCCCCAGATACATAATGCACCGAGGTTCTGTGCGCCGATTACGTCAGGACCGCCAACGTAGAGTGAGAAGTTGAGAGCGTGAACGTAACGGTCGTTCGGTCTCATTCCTATCTGCCAGAACCAGCGGCTCTCAGTGTCCTGGAACTCATCGAAGTCTTTCTTTGTGAAGGGGCTCATTGTGGGAACGCCGGTCGAACCTGATGAAGTCGAGATGAACACTACGTCTTCCTCGGGTACAGCTGCGAGCTCGCCGAGGAATGAACCTACGCCCTGAGTGTCACGCTGTGTCTTCTTGTTGATGAACGGGAACTTCTCGATGTCCTTGAGAGTCTTGATGTCCTCGGGCTTAACGCCTGCCTCATCGAATGAACGCTTGTAGTAGGGAGCGTTGTCGTAAGCGAACTTCACGATCTCCTTAAGGTCTTCAAGCTGTCTCTTCTGAAGTTCCTCACGGGGAAGAGTTTCAAGCTCCTCGTCCCAGAATTTGTTGTTGATATCTCTGCTCATTGTATTTATCCTCCATTACTTATTTTTCATATTTGTTTGGTATGATTATATTATACACCGCATTTCCGCATTTGTCCAATACCATAGTTTTATGATGAGTTATAAGTTCTCCTTATAACTCACAGTGTATCATTCAGGGACGTCGAGGACGCCGTCCCCTACAATTATAACTCAAAGTTCTTATCAATATACTCCCACTTCTTGTTGCGGGAAGCTGTTATTATCTGTATATCGTCATCTGTGAGATGCTTGAAGCGTCCCTGCTTCTTCAGGTAAGCTGAAACGTCGGTGAACTCCTTCGGCTTGTGGTTCAGTTTGAATGTGCCGTTTTCGTACTCAGCAAGATACCACAGTCCGCAGTCAACGACCTCCTTTGCAATGTCAACAGTTGCATCAGGAGCAACTCCCCAGCCAGTCGGACACGGCGCGATAACGTGGATATACTTCGTGCCCTGTATCTGCGAAGCCTTCTGCACCTTTGCGATGAAATCCGCGAGGTAGCCAATGCTTGCAGTCGCCGCATAGGGAATATCGTGTGCCGCTGCGATCTCGAACATATTCTTCTTGGGACGGATATTTCCGTGGATATTTGCGCCGGCAGGAGTTGTTGTGGTCTTTGCGCCGAAAGGTGTCAGACCGCTTTTCTGAATGCCGGTATTCATATATGCTTCGTTGTCGTAGCAGATGTAGATGATGTTGTCGTT
>ODAI012271675.1_pt1 | contig 23637 bp, 20 predicted proteins | sample 1539321 | NCBI WGS metagenome assembly ODAI01 (sample SAMN02144231, study PRJEB22623) | gut metagenome | biome: sheep rumen | host: Ovis aries | place: New Zealand | reverse complement strand
GGAAGCGGCTGGGGCAGTGAGCCATGGTCTCAGAAGGAAATGCCCCTTGATGACTCTGTGGCTGCTAAAGCCGCTGAGGAAAGCAATACCGCTGTGGTCATAATCGGACGTACTGCCGGTGAGGAAATGGATGCCCGTGAAGAGGAAGGCTCATACCTCCTCACTGAAACTGAGCTCAGTATGATGAAAACTGTCCGTGCTCACTTCGGGAAGATGATAGTCCTCCTCAATGTGGGCGGTATCATTGATATGTCCTTCGTTGACGAGGTAAAGCCGGATTCTGTACTCTATGTATGGCAGGGCGGCATGACTGGAGGTACCGGTACTGCCGCTGTGCTCACCGGTAAGGTAAGTCCCTCAGGAAAGCTCCCGGACACTATCGCTTATAATGTCGCTGACTACCCTTCGGCTCCTTACTTCGGAAACAGAGAGCGGAATTTCTACGTCGAGGACATATACGTTGGCTACAGGTGGTTCGAGACCTTCAGCTCCGAACGCTCAAAGGTACGCTATCCCTTCGGATTCGGTCTTTCATATACAACATTCAGTATCCATCCTATGCACACTTCCGGTGACGGAAGGACCCTTTCTGTTACCGTCAGCGTGACCAACACCGGCCGATACAAGGGCAAGGAGGTCGTACAGGTGTACTGCGAACCCCCTCAGGGCAAGCTGGGCAATCCCTCAAGGATACTCTGCGGCTACGAAAAAACTGCCGCCCTTGAACCAAATGAGACTCAGATACTCACTATACGCATCGACCTGGAGGATATAATGTCCTACGACGACTCCGGTGCATCAGGCAACGCTCACTGCTGGGTAAGTGAAGCCGGAGAGCCTACGTTCTATATCGGCTCCGATGTCCGCTCCGCTGTAAAGGCATTTTCCGTTGTACAAAAGGAAACTGCACTGTATAAACGCTGTATACAGGCAATGGCTCCTGTTGAGGCATTTGAACGCATCCGTCCTGTTTCTGTCAAGGACCAGCTCATCCCTGAAAAGGAGGCCGTTCCCCTCAGCAAGGTCGATGAGGAGAGAAGAAGGAATTTCAAACTCCCCAAGGAGATAAAGCAGACCGGCGACAAAGGCATCAAGCTGGCTGACGTCATCAGCAGAAAAAATAATATGCGTGAGTTCATCGCTCAGCTCGATGATGAGGACCTTATATGCATCGTCAGAGGTGAGGGTATGGGAAGTCCGAGAGTTACTGCCGGTACCGCTTCCGCTTTCGGCGGTGTAACTGACCGCCTCAGTGCCTTTGGCATACCTGCCGGATGCTGCTCAGACGGTCCCTCCGGTATGCGCCTTGACTGCGGTACCAAAGCTTTCAGCCTGCCAAACGGTACTATGATAGCATCCACATTCAACAAGCACCTCGTTACTTCCCTCTTTGAGTTCGTTGGTCTTGAAATGGCCGCTAATAAGGTAGACTGCCTTCTCGGTCCCGGAATGAACATCCACCGTCACCCCCTCAACGGCCGCAACTTTGAGTATTTCTCCGAGGACCCATTCCTCACAGGTACTATGGCCGCTGCTGAGCTCACAGGTCTGCATAACTCCGGTGTGACAGGCACTATCAAGCACTTCTGCGGAAATAACCAGGAGACAAACCGCCACTTCCTTGACTCTGTAGTCTCAGAGAGAGCGCTCCGTGAGATATACCTCAAGGGATTCAGGATAGCTGTCCGTGACGGCAAGGCTGATTCTATCATGACTACCTACGGTTCTGTTAACGGCCTGTGGACTGCCGGAAACTTTGACCTTAACACCACTATCCTCCGTGAGGACTGGGGCTTCAAGGGCTTCACAATGACCGACTGGTGGGCTAACATAAACGAAAGAGGCTCCAAGCCGGACCGTGACCACTTTGCTGCAATGGCTAAGGCTCAGAATGATGTTTACATGGTCTGCGCTGACAGCTCCGACCACAAGGATACTCTCGCTGACGAACTGGCTGCCGGTACTCTCACAAGGGGCGAGCTCCAGAGAAATGCTGTGAATATCCTCAATTTCCTTATGAAAACAAACGCTATGAAGCGTCTTATGGGTCAGGCTGATGAAATAGAGATAATCGGACGGCCGGAGGAGGACTCCGACAGCGACGAGAATGTTGTATGGTATGACATGGATACAGAGCTCACTATCGGCCTTGACGGCATGGAGAGCGTCAAGGGCCAGCACCACAGCTTCGCACTTAAAGTTTCATCTCCCGGTTGGTATGACATCACTATTACAGCTTCCTCAGAGTCTGGCGAGCTTGCTCAGATACCTGTGACACTGTTCCTCATGGGCACCGCAAGCGGCACCTTCACCTGGAACGGTACCGGCGGAAAACCTGTCAGCATCACCAAGGAGGCTCCCCTGTTCTCCCACTTTACCGCTGCAAGGCTCTATTTCGCCCAGAACGGTCTTAAACTCCACAGCATCTCCTTCAAGCTGAACCGTCCTGCTGATATAAACGCTGCTTTCGTTTCGGAGGAATAATTATGAATGTACAGATATTCGGCACTAAAAAATGCTTTGACACAAAAAAAGCTGAACGCTGGTTCAAGGAACGCAATATAAAATATCAGTTCATAGATATGAAGGAAAAGGGTATGAGCAAAGGTGAGTTCAACAGCGTAAAACAGGCAGTCGGCGGTATTGACAAGCTCATAAACAGCTCCGCAAAGGATAAGCAGACTCTTACCCTCATGAACTACCTTTCAGACAGTGACAAGGAGGAAAAGCTCCTGGAGCATCAGGACCTTATCGTTACTCCCGTAGTACGCAGCGGCAAGGCTGCCACTATAGGCTACCAGCCCGATGTCTGGAAAGACTGGGAATAAGTTTCTATAGTTAAATAATAAAAATATATCTACTGCACTGAAAAAAATGCCAAAAAGGGGTGCAATTTCACAAAAAATATGTTATAATTACATTACGTTGGTTTATTACTGACTGTAATTTAACGGAAAAGTGCTATTTTCCGTATAAATATCATTTTATAGGGTGAATTCCCGAAAGGAGTCTTAATTATGGGTCTTTTATATGCAGCTCTTGCCGGTGCAGCTACTACTCTCGCTGATACCTGGCTCGAATTCTACGTTTGTGAGTCTATCCCCACTGACGTACTCGTTGTAAGAGGTAAAAAACAGCTCGGCAAACACTCTTCAAACACCAAGGGCAATGATAATGTTATCTCCGACGGAAGCGGTATCGTTGTTCACGAAGGTCAGGCCATGATAATGGTTGACCAGGGTGTTATCGTTGAGATAGCTACTGAACCCGGTAAATATACATATCAGACAGGCACCGCACCCAGCATCTTCTCAAGCTCTTTCGGCGCCGGTATCAAAAATACTATCAAAGAGGCCTGGGAGCGTATCAAGCACGGCGGAAGTGCTGCTAAGGACCAGAGAATATACTTCTTCAACATGAAGGAACTCCTGGACAACAAGTTCGGTACCCAGAACCCCGTTCCTTTCCGTGTTACATATCAGGACCTCGGCAGGAGCTTTACTGTTGGCGTTCGCTGCAACGGTATATACTCATACAAGATAGCTGACCCGGTACTCTTCTATACCAATGTCTGCGGAAACGTTACTAACCAGTACTCACGCAGCGAGCTGGACAGCCAGCTCAAGAGCGAGTTCCTTGACTCCCTCCAGCCTGCTTTCGCTAATATCTCCGCTTCAGGCATCAGATATGATGAGCTCCCCGGCAGACAGAGAGAAGTCAAGACTGCTATCGAGACAGAGCTCGATCCTGAGTGGAAGGAGAAGAGAGGTCTCCAGATAGAGAAGGTAGCTATCAACTCAGCTACTATCTCCGCTGAGGATACAAAGCGTATCCAGGAATTTGAGGACAGAGCATGGAATACTAACCCCACCAATGCCGCTGCTACTCTCGTTGAGGCTCAGGCTCAGGCTATGCAGAACGCTGCAAGCAACCCCAACGGCGCTGCTATGGGTCTTTTCGGCATGGGTATGGCTAATCAGGCCGGCGGTATGAACGCTCAGAGTCTCTTCAGTATGGGTGCTCAGCAGGGCGCTGTTGGCGCTACTACTGCTCCCGGTGCAGGCGGTGCTGCTCCTGCTGACGGCTGGAAGTGCGACTGCGGTACCACAAATACAGGCAAGTTCTGCAATAACTGCGGTAAGCCCAAGCCCGCTCCTGCTAACTCCTGGAAGTGCGAGTGCGGTTCCGAGAATACAGGAAAGTTCTGCGCAAACTGCGGTAAACCCAAGCCCGCTGACGCTGCTCCCCAAGGATGGGCTTGCTCCTGCGGTGCTATAAATAAGGGCAAGTTCTGCGCTGAGTGCGGCAAGCCTAAGCCGGCAGGTGCTCCTCTCTACCGCTGCGACAAGTGCGGCTGGGAGCCTGCTGACCCGTTCAATCCTCCGAAGTTCTGCGCTGAGTGCGGAGACCCCTTCGACGATTCCGATATTGTTAAGTAATTATTATTGGTGCAGCTCGTCGGCTGATGAAGCTGCACCATATTTTATATGATACCCATGTGAGGTGTATTTATGTCTGAACTAATTGAATACAAATGCCCATGCTGCGCCGGTAAACTGGAATTCAACAGCGGTACTCAGAATATGAAGTGCCCCTTCTGTGAATCAGAATTCGACGTTGATACCGTTCAGCAGTATAACGAAGAGCTCGCTGCCGCTTCAGGCAACGATATGAAATGGGACTCTCAGGCAGGCGGTCAGTGGGATAACGGCGAGACCAATGGTATGAATGTCTACTCCTGCCAGTCCTGCGGTGCTGAGATAATCACCGATTCAACTACCGGTGCGTCAAGCTGCCCCTACTGTGACGCTCCTATCGTTATGTCAGGCAGCTTCGCCGGTGACCTCAAGCCCGACTACGTCATCCCTTTCAAGCTCGATAAAAAAGCGGCAAAAGCCGCCCTCAACAAGCATATGGAGGGCAAGCGCCTGCTGCCTAAGGTCTTTAAGGATGAGAACCACATTGACGAAATAAAGGGAGTTTATGTCCCTGTCTGGCTCTTTGATGCCGATGCTGATGCAAATATCATTTACAAGGCAGAGAAGGTCAAGCGCTGGAGCGACAGTCAGTTCAACTACGTCGAGACCAGCTACTACTCCGCTGTTCGCTCCGGTGACATATCCTTTGAGCGTGTGCCTGTTGACGGCTCTTCTAAAATGCCTGATGACCTTATGGAGTCTATTGAGCCATTCAATTTCAGCGACGCTGTTGACTTCAAGACCGCTTACCTCTCAGGCTACCTCGCTGACAGGTATGATGTATCGGCTGAGCAGAGCATCGCAAGAGCTAACGAACGTATAAAAAACAGCACGGAGGCTGCTTTCCGTGAGACTGTAAATGGCTATGACACCGTAAAAGCGGAGAGTACTAATATAAAGCTCAACAACAGCAAGGCCAAGTACGCACTTTATCCTGTATGGCTCCTCAATACTACATGGAACGGGAACAAGTATACATTCGCTATGAACGGTCAGACCGGTAAATTCGTGGGAGACCTCCCTGTTGACTCAGGTGCTGCCGCTAAATGGTTCGCCGGTATCACTGCGGTCTCTACTGCTGTGCTCTTCGGTCTGGCTTTCCTTCTGGGTATCGTGTGAGGAGGTGCGGTATGATAATAAGAAAAATTGCGGCTGTTCTTGCACTTTCACTTACTCTGACTGCTGCTCCGTTCTTTACCGGACAGCTCTCCGGACACGACTCAGTCTCAGTCTGCTATGCTGATGAATTCGACTATGACGAGGACCTTGACGACTACATAAATGACGGTTTTGACTATGTGGATGAGTTCGGAGTAAATGACGAGGATGCTGACTACGGCGAAAAAAATACCGACAAGGGTACAGAAAAAGCTAAACGAAACCCTGTCATGGTTTTCGCCATATGCCTTATCATAGGACTTCTTATCGCCTTTATCGCCGTCGGCTCTATGAAGGCTAAGCTGAAAACCGTTCATAAACAGCTCATGGCATCTGATTACAAAAAGGAAAACAGTTTCAAGATGAGAGAGAGCCACGATACCTTCCTGTCAAAGAGGGTCAACAAGTCGGCAAAGCCTCAAAGTAAATAGTGTTTGACAAATGCACCGTATATAGTGTATAATAGTATTGCAGTGCATCTCTGCCTTTAGCAGCAGATGTGCTCACTCTTTAGATATGGAGGAATCAATTTATGTGTGGAATAGTAGGCTTTACCGGTGTCTCTCAGGCAGCTCCTATACTGCTTGACGGACTCTCTAAGCTCGAATACAGAGGATATGACTCAGCCGGTATCGCAGTACGCTGCGGTGACGGCGATACTGAGATAGTCAAGGCTAAGGGCAAGCTCAAGGTCCTGAAGGAAATGACCAACGAAGGCGAGGCCGTTAAAGGCGAGTGCGGAATAGGTCATACCCGCTGGGCTACCCACGGCGAACCCTCTACCCTTAACGCTCACCCTCATTGCAGTGACGATGAGAACGTCATCGCCGTTCATAACGGTATCATCGAAAACTATCAGGAACTCAAGGAAAAGCTGGTCAAGAGCGGCTATGAGTTCAAGTCCCAGACCGATACTGAGGTGGCTGTTAAGCTCATCGACTACTACTTCAAGAAGTATGGCCTCGGCCCTGTTGACTCTATCGCCCGTGCTATGATACGTATCAGAGGCTCATACGCTCTCTGCGTAATGTTCAGGGACTTCCCCGGCGAAATATACACCGCCCGCAAGGACAGCCCTATGATAATCGGTATCTCTAACGGCGAGACATATGTTGCATCCGACGTTCCTGCTATACTCAAATATACAAGAAATGTTTACTACATCGGCAATATGGAGATCGCAAGGCTCCAGAAGGGCGCTGTTACTTTCTATAACATCGACCGTGAAGAAATAAGCAAGGAGCTCACTGAGATAAAGTGGGACGCTGAGGCTGCCGAAAAAGGCGGCTACGAGCACTTCATGCTCAAAGAGATACACGAACAGCCCAAGGTAGTCAGAGATACTATCAACTCCGTTGTCAAGGACGGAAAAATAGACTTCTCAGGCATCGGTCTCACCGATGAGGAAATGAAGAAGATCTCTCAGATATATATCGTTGCCTGCGGCTCTGCTTACCACGTTGGTATGGCCGTTCAGTACGTTATCGAGGACCTCACTACTATCCCTGTCAGAGTTGAGCTCGCTTCGGAGTTCAGATACAGAAAAATGACTCTCGTTAAGGACAGCCTGGTGATCATTATCAGTCAGTCCGGTGAGACTGCTGACAGTCTCGCTGCTCTCAGAGAGGCTAAGGATAAGGGCATAAAGACCCTCGGCATCGTCAATGTCGTAGGCTCCTCCATTGCCCGTGAGGCAGACAATGTGTTCTATACACTCGCTGGTCCTGAGATCTCTGTTGCTACAACTAAGGCCTACAGCACTCAGCTCATCGCCGGTTACCTCCTGGCTATGCAGTTTGCAGTTGCAAGAGGTGAAATGCCTGAGGAGAAATGCTCCGAAATGCTCACTGAGCTCTACACTATCCCCGATAAGATAGAAAAGATACTCGCTGACAAGGAGCGCATCCAGTGGTTTGCAAATAAGCTGGCAGGCGCTAAGGACGCTTTCTTCATCGGCCGTGGCATCGACTACGCTATCAGCCTTGAGGGCAGCCTAAAGATGAAGGAGATAAGCTACATCCACTCCGAGGCTTACGCTGCCGGAGAGCTCAAGCACGGTCCTATCAGCCTTATAGAGGACGGTATCCTCGTTATCAGCGTTCTCACTCAGCAGGACCTCTACGAAAAGACCGTCAGCAATATGGTCGAGGTCAAGAGCCGCGGCGCTTTCCTCATGGGACTTACTACTTACGGAAATTACAGCATGGAGGACACTGCTGACTTCACAGTTTACATCCCCCAGACAGACCCCCATTTCGCCGGAAGTCTTTCCGTTATCCCCCTCCAGCTCCTTGGATATTACGTTTCCGTTGCTAAGGGATATGACGTTGACAAGCCGAGAAACCTCGCTAAGAGCGTTACAGTTGAATAAGTTAAAGGGACGCACACTGCGTCCCTTTTTTCATTATAAGGCCTGACCGTCAAGACTGCTCCATGCATATCTGCTCAGCGCAGGCACTTCCCCTATTATCACTGTTTCTGCAATGAGGAACTCGAACTCGACTTTGGTGCTGAATGAATATATCGGCATGGATGAACTCACTTCTGCGGTGATAATTGCCGATATACGGTGGGTTGTCTGATTCATGCCTGCCGAGGCGAACTCGCTTTCCAGTCTGACCGTTACCTCCTCAGCCGGACATATCCGCAGCTTTAATCCGGGGCCTTTCCCGGACAAAAGATAGTTTCCTGAGAGCGTGCCAATGGGGATACGCGTGACCTCGGAGTCCAGCTCTCTGAACCGCTGATTTATTCGGAGCGTCAGCTCCGACTGCACCTTGTTGATGTTATAGGGTATTGCCTCCACTGAGACTACCCTGCCGCTTTCGTCGTACAGTACCGCTGCAAAGTCCGTGTAGGTGAACCGGTTGTCGTCCAGGTAATCAGAGACCTCCGCTGAAATTGTCTCACTGGCAGACCTTCTTGCGTAGTGCTCTGCCTGAATACGTGCTGCCGGACGGACTGCCCTTTCTGCAAAGTGCCAGGATGTGAACGTAACTGCAAGCATTGTAAGTATCACCAAAACTGCCGCTGCCCGTCTGAGCTTTATTCTCCCTGACCGTCCTCTTCCCGTCCTCTTCCCTGTTATTGAATGGTATCTCAGCTCATTACCTCGTCAAGTCCTGCACAGTCTGACTCATCAGTGCAAAGTGATGCCGGTGAGAATTCCTCCTCCGGGAATTTCAGCTTTTCAAAGACTTCACAGGGTGAGTCTGAGTCACAGGTACACTGCTTTCGGGGTATAGTGTAGTCCAGAGTCGGCACCATAAGAGTTACCGGACGAGTCAGCTCTGTAACTGAGAAAAGACCAAGGGTCACATAGACATTCCTGTCTCCGGGCACATCATCAGGCTGACATCCCCTGCCTATCCTTGTTTCAAGGACTATTGGTTCCAGCACAGAGACATTTGCATGGGGAAGATTGCCGCAGCAGGAGCCGCTCTCCGCCGGTACCGCCGGTGGCTCCGGACTGTCTGTAAAAGTCTTTACCGAGGACTCGCTGCCGTACAGGATGCAGTTTTTCGTCGCAAAGGCAGTTCCCTCCATGACTACAGGAACGCTCCGGGAGCTCTCATAAGCCAGTATCTCCAGCGTAAAAGAATAAGTAATGTCTATCGAATAGAACCCCTTATTGAAGGGCACAGGCTCTACGCTTATGGTTATGTTGTCCACCGCCGCAGAACGGCTCCTGACTATGCTCACCTCCGGCGGAAGCGGCCCTCCCGTCAGTGTTACCGGCAGGCCTGCCAGACAATCCTTATCGCTGCAGCTATCAAATACCCTTTCTGCCCTTATCGGTACTCCATTGCAGTCCCTATCCATATTAAACTCACTCATATTGACCCTCCTTCTGTTATTGGAGATGTGCATTTCTGCACTTCACTGCATTATATTCATCAGGAGCGGCCTGTGTGACTGTTATTTGCAAAAAAATACCTCCGGAATACCGGAGGTATCGTTATTATTTCAATTAGCCGAAATATCTCTTGAGAAGTCCCTCGAATGCCTTGCCGTGACGAGCCTCGTCTCTTGCCATTTCGTGAACTGTGTCATGGATAGCGTCAAGGTTGAGCTCCTTAGCTCTCTTAGCCAGCTTGAGCTTGCCCTCTGTAGCGCCGTGCTCAGCAGCAACTCTCTTCTCCAGGTTCTCCTTTGTGGAATCAGATACTACCTCACCGAGGAGCTCTGCAAACTTAGCAGCGTGCTCTGCTTCTTCATATGCAGCCTTCTCCCAGTATGCGCCTATCTCAGGATAGCCCTCTCTGTAGGCAACTCTTGCCATTGCAAGATACATTCCTACCTCAGTACACTCACCTGTGAAGTTTGAACGCAGTCCGTCGATTATTTCCTGGTCAGTAACAGCCTTAGCTACACCTACCTCGTGCTCACAAGCAAATACGAGCTTCTCGCCTGCTTCCTTCTTTATGAACTTTGAACCGGGTACTCCGCACTGAGGACATTTCTCAGGGGGCTCGTTTCCTTCGTGAACGTATCCGCATACGGGACATACATACTTTGCCATATTGATTACCTCCGTTTTTTTATTTTTCCTGTACCGGGACACGGCACCGGATCATACACTGTGTTTTACTCTGTCGTGCTCTTCTGCACGCTTACCGTTGTTGAAGCGGTCAAGGGTACCGACAAGGTAGCCTGTTATTCTTCTTATCCTGTCAAAAGGCATCGCTGTGAAATCGAACCTGAGGTCAACAAACTCGCCGTCAGTTTTTACAGTCATCTCAGATATTTCTCTGCCTCTGTACTTCTTCTTGCCATAGTCAATATAAGCATTGATCTCTTCCTGTGAGATCTCCTCACCTATAACATTGACCTTCATTTTTCATACCTCCTGTACAAAAATAAAAAATATGCTTGACTTTTGTCTGTATATATTGTATCATAATAAAAGAAAAAAATCTGTTGCAATTGCAACATCGGAGGAATTTTTATGTTACCAGAAGATAACATCCTTTTCAAAGGCATAAACACTGACGACTGCAAAAGAATGATCGCCTGCTTTGCTCCTGATATAAGGAAATATAAAGCCGGGAGCTCCATTGCTGACTTTGACGGCTACAGTGACCGTATCGGCATCATTCTCAGCGGCCATGCTGTTATGGTAAGATACGATATAAACGGCGTGAGAACTATCATTGAGTCCCTTGAAGAACAGAGCATTTTCGGCGCATTCTTCACTTTCAGCATCTCAAAGCGCAGCAGTCTGGAGATAGTCAGCGAAACTGACTGCGAGGTCATGTTCGTTAGGCGCTCAGAGATAACTAAAAGATGCGAGAATGCCTGTCCTTGCCATTCCAAGGTCGTTGAGAACCTCCTTGAACTCATGTCAGAAAAAACTATAAACCTCAGTGAACGTATCGAGGTACTCAGCCAGAGGTCTATCGGTGACAAGCTGATAAGCTGCCTTGAGCTCATCGAGGATAAGACCCCCGAAGGCCGCACTCCTCAGATACCATTCTCCACTACCGCGCTCTCTGACTACCTCTGCGTGAACCGCAGCGCCCTCCAGCGTGAGATAACCAAGCTGAAAAATGCCGGTGTACTTACCATATCCAAACGGAAATTCCGGCTGCTCCGTCCCAAGGAGCAGTGATGTCCGTTTTATGCTGTTGATTGTCACATTTCTGGCTTGACTTTCCTGTGCCTCCGGTATATAATATTCCCATATTCTTTGCAAAGGAGTTTGTATATGATATATCAGAACCCAGTGGTACGTGGTTTTTACCCCGACCCAAGCGTTTGCTGCGCTGACGGTAAATACTATATGGTTTGCAGCTCTTTCCAGTACTTCCCCGGAGTTCCCCTCTTTGAAAGCTCCGACCTGGTCAACTGGAAACAGATAGGGAACTGCCTTACCAGAAAAAGTCAGGTAATGCTTGAAAAAGCAGGCAGCTCAGCCGGCGTTTATGCGCCTACTATCCGCTATCACCAGGGAAGATTCTATATGGTGACTACCAATACCTCTGTAAACCGGAATTTCTACATCTGCACCGATGACATCCACGGCGAATGGTCTGACCCTGTTTTCATAGACCAGGACGGCATCGACCCCTCTCTTCTTTTCGATGACGGCAATGTTTACTTCATCAGCAACGGTACAGACGAAAACGGCAGGGAGGGCATTACCCAGTGTGAGATAGATATTTCCACAGGGCGAAAGCTCACTCCCAGCAGACATATCTGGGCAGGCTCAGGAGGAAGATACCTGGAGTCCCCTCATATGTACCATATCGGTGACTACTACTACCTTATGGCCGCCGAGGGCGGTACGGAATACGGCCACATGATAACATACGCACGCAGCAAGTCCGTGTGGGGACCCTTTGAGGGTTACAGCGGCAATCCTGTGCTCACTAACCGCAACCTTGGAGGCTTCCGGATACAGGGAGTCGGCCACGGCGACCTGGTCCTCAGTCCCTCCGGTGAATGGTTCATCATCCACCTCGGATTCCGCCAGACTGACCGCTGGATGCCCTACCACCACCTTGGCCGTGAGGTCTTTATGACTCCCGCCTTCTTCGGAGATGACGGCTGGTTCACAGCCGGCACTAATGGCACCACTGCTGAGGAATACGAGATAACCGGCAGCTTTGTCCAGCAGCGCAAACAGGTCTATACCTTCGGGAATACTGACTTCTCAGTTGACTGGTGCTATCTCAGACATCCTCACACAGAAAATTATGAGCTTTCCTCTGACAGTGCAGTGCTACACGGCACTGACCTTACTATTGACGACGTTGACTCCCCTACCTTTATCGGCATACGTCAGACTGACATGAATGGAAGTATCGTCTGCATGGTATCAGAAGATGCCGGAGAGGCAGGCATATCGCTGTACATGGACGAAAATCAGCACTACGACATTGCCGTGAGAAGCTGCGGCAACAGTCACGAGGCTGTGCTCAAGCTGAATATCGGTGACATAAAGCACGTTCAGTGTGCGGTGCCTCTGTCCTCCGGATGTGCTGAGCTCTGCGTAAATATGAGTCCTCTCGGATACACGTTCAGCGTCAAGGACGGCGAAAATCTCCATGAACTTGGCTATGCCCAGAGCAAATACCTCTCATCAGAGGTCGCATCAGGCTTCACCGGAGTAATTATCGGACTGTATGCTCAGGGAAACAACAGAGCGGAGTTCACTGGATTTAAGGTCAAATACGAATAAAATTAAGGAGTCTCCTGTGAGACTCCTTTTTCTTATGATATGCGCTTGCCCTTGCCTTTTTTGCGCTTTTCGATAGGCTTTTCCTTGCCGCCCATATCCTCAAATATTACCTCATCCTCACCGGGCTCTTCCTTTACAAGCTCAGGATTCACCTCACCGATGCTGGTATAATATGGATTGATAACGTATTTCTGTATCACCGGGTAGCTGTTGAAGCTGGCCACGTAGCACATGAATGCCGCCGGGAATATCGGAAGTATAACAAGGAACAGCGGGAATACATATATCATCAGGACGAACATTATACCTATACATACAAATGAGATAAGTGTCGTGAGAATATTCTTCTTCATTGCTACAAATGCAAGTGCAAATGAATTCTTGATGAGATTTTTCAGCGAAAGACTGGTCGCTATCAGCATAAGGTAAATATAGTAATTCATCATCATGACTATCAGAGCGATGCTCAGAGTAAGAGTCATTGGAAGATAGAGTATCTTCATGTCATACTGGGCTGCCATGACGGGATAAACACTGAAGGATGCATAAACCGAAAACAGTACCAGACAGTCAATGAATCCTATTATCGACGCTTTTTTAAAGTTCTTCCGGAATGTCCTGAAAAAGTCCCGGACTATGAATGTGTGCTTTTCGATAAGATAGCACCGCATTATCTTAGCCATTCCTGCTGTAGCCGGTCCTATTGTCACCATGAAGGTCAGCAGAAGTATCGCCGAAAGCACCAGTACAACGATCTCATTGTTAAAAAAACTTATGACTGACAGTATCAGGAAAAGCGGTATGAAGAACAGAAAGTATAGAAGATTAACTCCCATAAGCTGCCAGAATTTCCTGAACAGTATATCGAAAAACAGACCTATTCCCTTTTTCCGGGGAGCATTCTTCGATATGCCCGGTCCTGCGCTCTCGTAGTCAAAAAATGCCAATTCAAACATCCTCCATTTATTCAGCTCAGCCCTGCAAACACAAGGTTAAGTGCAGCATCAGCAGCCGATATTGTTATTGATATTATCATAAGTACTATGAACTTTATGCAGTACAGCCGGAAATTCCCCTGTTCCGGGTCTATGCGCTCTGTGTCTGTCCAGCAGGCAAGGGTGTACCCTGACCCACGGCAGAGCTCACGTACTCCCAGCAAAAGGACTATCACCTGTGCTGCACCTTTTGGCACTACAAGAAGCAGCACGATGAGAAATGCCTTTGCTCCGAACATACTGTACAGCATAGCAGCAGATGCTCCTATCCCGAAGCCTCTGTAGAACAGTACCGCTGCCCCGAAGGGTTGTCCAAGTGCGAAAAAGCCGAAAAGATACAGCACTGTCAGACACAGTACCGACTGGACAAGTCCTCCGCACATATAGCGGAATATGCTCATTTCCGGATAGACCGGCGCCCAGTACTGATGTATCAGCGCTGACGGCTGCGGGACGTTCATTGCCTGATAGACTGATCCCACTATGATACCGGCAGTCACGAATATACTCAAAAGAAATAGTGCCGTCCTCCGTGAAAGCCTGACTGTATTGCTTGTACGCTCCATTGTGCATCATCCTTTCCTGTTCAAGGATATGCACGTCCGGGATAAGTTAGAACCTTACTTTGAAAGCTCGTAGGCTCTGTTGGTGCAGCTCTCACAGCATTTCTTTACTGTTCCTGTAAGATCTCCCTCATAAAGACGGTCAAGGCCTGCCAGAGTTGTTCCTCCGGGTGAGGATACCATTTTTATGAGCTCGTCGATGCTGTAGCCGGAGTCTGTTATCATCTTTGCGGAACCTATAAGGCTCTGTGTGAAAAGCTCCTGAGCTGCGGCTCTGTCGATGCCTGCGGACTCAGCGTAATCTATGAATCCCTTGGCAAAAAGGTAGATGAATGCAGGGCTGCTGCCGTTGATGGCGATTATCTCCTTCATCTTGTCCTTGGAGATAACTGCTGCCTTGCCGCAGAGTCTGAATATTCCGAGAATGAGCTCGAACTCTTCATCGGTTACCTTTTCGTTTCTGGAAAGAGCTGACGCTCCCTCACCGAGAAGGAGGGGGGTATTAGGCATTACGAGAATGACCTTTGCCTCCGGGAGAGTTTTTCTTGCTACGAACTCATCTGATATGCCGGCTGCAATTGAAATGAATACTGTATCTGCTGTTGCTGCCGGAGCTGCTGCCTCAAGCACTCCTTCGATTATCTGAGGCTTTACTGCAAGGAATATGTACTTGCACTTTGATACCAACTCTGCCTCACTGCCGCAGGGTGAAACTCCTGACTCTGCAAGTGCTGCGAGCTTGGCGCTGTCCGGGTCAAAGGCATAAAGGTCTATATTTTCTGATGCTGAGCTGCCTGCAATGCCCTTCATTATAGCACTGCCCATATTTCCTGCTCCTATGAATCCTATATTTACCTTACTCATTATTATTACTCCTTAAAAAGAATTACTTCTACTATTATACAACACTATACACAAAAAATCAAGACATTTTTTGTCAAAACAGCTCCTCCCCTATGGAAAAAAAGTCCTCCCCCGGCCGGGGGAGGAGCTCTTTCTGTTCATCTTGTCTTACTTGTATGTTCAAATATTTAAAGATCAGTCGCCAGGATAGTATCCGTTGACCCTCCACTTTCCATCTTCGTTTCTTTCTACTGCGAAAAATCCGCTGTCTGTATTGGCATAATCATTTTCATTCATGATAGTGTTTGTATAATCGTCAACATTTAACTGTGCAAAGGTTCCGCTTTCGACATCCGCACTTGTGATCTGGGGGTCTTTTTCCATCTTTACTCCGCCTCTGAGCCAGTACACTCCGGCATCCCTGCAGAGATAGAGCTTTCCGTTGTAATTGACATAACGTCTTGCAACATCAGATACAACCAGATTTTTTTCAGTGTCTACCAGATCGGGGATAAGATCTCCGTTGGAGAAATTGCTCAGATCGCCTATTATACCTTCAGCCATCCAATCCTCATACTTTGTGAAAAGATAGCTCTTAAGCTCATCAGTTGTGCTGAATCTGCTGTCTGTTACACGGTAGTAATTCAGTACCCAGTATCCGCCGCTGTCGCCTACATAGTCACCATTATTATTTTTAACGTCAAATGCTATGCAGTCTTTTTCATCTACCTGTACATCTGCGCCGATGTATACGTTGAATACGTCTGCAAATCCGTTCATTAACTCATTGCCCGCTGTGATAGCTTCTTCGTCTGTCAGTTTTCTAAAGTAGTTATAGGAATAGGTGCTGTCTGCTACTCTCCAGTCGTTGTACTCATCTACCCATACTAAGTAGAGCGTGCGATAGAGCTGCTCGGTGTCACCGAACAAAGTATAGCTCCAGTGTGCAAGCATCTCTGTATCACTTATCTTCTCGCCTGTTATTTCAATGGGAGCACTTGTGCCGTCGTCCATGCCGATTACTTCTACATACATTTCTCCGTTGTAGATGATGAACTCCTTGAAGTCATCATATGATGGTGTTCCACTGTTTATCTTATCAGTCATATCGCCGCCGTAGCAATCATTGAACAAATTATCAGCGTATTCAGGTGTGTATACAGAGTGAATGACCTCACTTATACCCTCCGGAGTCTTGAACCGCTCGTCTTCGACCTTGAAATAGGTAAGGGCCATTTCTCCGTATTTTTCGCTGTATGCATCGAACTGAACAGCCGGATTGAGGCCTACATCAATTAAATGGAAGAACAGATTCTTTTCTGCTCCGATAAATTTGTTCACCATTCTCTCTGCTACAGCATCTGCATCAGGGTCTTTGCTTCCATTGTTTGCCTGTGCTGTCGTTTGTACTGTCGTTGTCTCAACATCAATGGATGTTGTAACTGTTGTTACTATGGCATCTGCTTCTGTTGTGGTGTATATGCCTGTTGTTTCTGCTGTAGTTACTGCCTCTGTAGTGACCGATGTCGTCGTATCGGCTAAGTGGTCCTTCTCAGGACTTGTATCCTTCATGCGTCTGCCAAGGATAAGGCTGCCGCCTATGCCTCCTGCCAGAAGTACGAATGCTGCTGCCGCTGCTGCATACTTCTTCCATATCGGTCTGGAATATGTGTCAACTCCGCTTACCTCGTCGCCATTGTCAGCTCCGCCGTTATTTGTTATATTATACTTTCTTTCACTCATAGTAAAGATTCTTTCTTTTTCCTCATCGGTAAGTACAGGGTACTCCTCTGAGAACATCTCTACTGTCTTATCGTCAATATCATCAAAGATCTCATTCTTGTTTCTCATACTTATCCCTCCTTACAGACTTACTCCAGCTTCTGTCAGCATTTCTCTGAGTTTGTTTCTTGCTCTGACGCTGCGTTTCTGTACTGCTGCCGCCGTCATTGATATCGAATCACCTATTTCGGATGCCGTCCGGTTATAGTAATACTGCTGGATGATTATGGTCGAGTCAGGTTCTCCCAGCTCTCTGACCTTTTTGAGCAGTATGTCGTTCCGCTCTGACTTCTCTGAATTCCTCTCGATATTCGTTTCAGAAACAAGCTCGTCCATATTATCGTCGTAAATAGAAACTGTCGTTCCGGATACATTTGCAAGTCTGCGATAGAAATCTATTGCCCGGCGCTTGGCAATTACCCCAATGTAGGCTTTAAGGTCACCTTCCCTGCCCTCAGCCTTTTCCAGTTTGCGGTACACATCTGCAAACACGTCGCTGACGCATTCCTCCATGTCCTCCCTGGTGCCGCAGCTCCTTAGCTTATTTACCACTATCGCATATACGTAATTGCAGTATTCATCAAACAGTGCTCTGTGGCCACTTGCCGGCGATTTCTTTATCAACGCCTTGAACTCGCTGTCAGTCATACCAATTCCTCCCTATATCTGTATCCGCATCCCTGCGGTTTTGTTGTCGGCGATCGCTTTCATTAAATACTCTCGCTGTTCCTTTCCTGAATCGGACACATAATACATAATTTTTCTGTTTTTATTCTATCACATAATGACCTTTTTTTCAACAAGCTATACTTTTTATTTATGACTCCAGAAATTTTCACCCGCTTTACATTGCTATTTCACAATAAGTATGTTATAATGTATTCATACATTATATAATTGGAGGGATAATAGCTTGAAAACTATTCTCATTATCGGCGCTATGCCGTCTGAACTTGCAGATATAAGAAATACTCTCGGTGAAGCTGAAATAAAGTCATTCTCCGGATTCGATTTCTATGTCAATTCATACAAGGGCAATACTATCATCAATGCCTGCTGCGGTATTGCAAAGGTCAACGCTGCGCTCTGTGCTCAGGTGGGCATCGACAACTTCCACCCTGACTGCATCATTAATGCCGGTATCGCCGGCGGTATGAACACTGCTGTTAAAGTATGCGACATCGTGATCTCAACTGAGGTACTGCCTCACGACCTGGACCTTCACTTCCTGAAGGACTACCCGCCTTACTGCGGCATCTTCAAGGCTGATGACAAGCTCATCGAAACTGCTGAAAAGATCTGCGCTGAATTCGGTGTGGATTCATTCCGTGGAAGAATAGTCTCAGGTGAGGCTTTCATCTCAAGCAATGAGGTGAAAAAGGACATACAGGACCGCTTCGCTCCCTATGCCGTTGACATGGAGAGTGCCGCTGTTGGTCACTGCTGTTTCCTCAATAAGCTGCCTTACGTCAGCGTAAGATGCATCTCAGACAATGCCGATGACGAAGGAGCTATGTCCTTCGATGAATTTGAAAAGATTGCTGCAAAGCGTGTAGCTGACATAGTTCTCAGAATGACTGAGGTGCTTTGAGAGGAGTTTTGACATATGCGTAAGACATTTGCACTTTTATCATCATTCGTCATTTCTGCCGCTTCACTTTCCGCTTTTTCCGGTTCCGCAGAAAGCGAAACTGAAACAGAACCCAAAAAAGAATACTCTTCTAAGGTCTATTTTGCCGCTCAGGAAAGTGAAGGCTTCGAGATACTCCACAGCGGCAGAGTCTATTTCAATAAGTCCGCTGCCCCTGAGGGCGAAAGCACTCTTCGGGTTAACACTTACCTGCACGACGAAAATAATATCGTCGGCGGCTGCATTTTAAAGTGGAAGGCTGACCCCACTGTCAGACTGGTCCAGGTCATCTCACCTAAGGACGTCTATGGATATCTCCCATATATCCCAAATATTCCCAATCCGGACACCTACAAGCTGTTCCTGCATACCGATACAGAGGACAATACTCAGACCACTACATATCCTCAGGTCCAGCTCGACCCTAATGACCTTACAAAGGACTACTTCTTCGCTCTCACCGGTGAAGCCTCAGACTCTTACCCTATGGCCGTATTTGACACAGCTATCAGCAATTCCGCTGCTTCCGGTACATACTCCATTGACTTCATGACCGAACAGTGGGGGAACCGTACCGACATCATCTACAAGCCAGATGCAAATACAACTTACGAGTACTTACCTGAAAAAGATGATGTCCCCAGTCAGTTCATAAACATTTCTTCAAATATACTGGGCGACGTTGACGGCAGCAGTGCCATTGACGGCTCCGACGCAACTCTTGCCCTCAGACTCTATGCCTACGCTTCATCTGCTGCTGACCTGGATATAAGTACTGACGGTACCATTGCCGCTGATGTTGACGGAAACGGTGCTGTTGACGGCTCCGATGCTACTCTCATCCTCAAATACTATGCCAACGCTCCAACGATGAGCGACATTTCACTGAATGAGTTCATTAATGAAAGCCTTAAATAACAAAAAAGCCGCTCATAAGAGCGGCTTTTGATTTTACTTTTCTTTCTTTGCTGCAAGGCTGCTGAATGCGTTCTCAACTGCATTTTCATCAGGTGCCTTGGTAAACTGGCTCACTATCGGAACAATGATAAGTGAGAGGAGCATTGCACAGGCTCCTGCATTTATGGGAGATACAAGTGAGAGAGGACAGTCAAGGCCCTTGACTGTTTCCTTGAGGTCATTGAATGCGCTTATGTTAAGGCTGAACAGTACCATGTGTATCACGCTTATGCCTACACCTGTTGCAAAGCTGGTCCATACTGCTGCTCTGGATGCCTTCTTCATGAAAAGTCCATAGAGGAATGGTCCAAGGAAGGCTCCGGAAAGAGCTCCCCATGAGTAGGACATGAGTGTGGAGATAGATGCGTTCTTGTTGCAGGCGATAATTACTGAGATAACAAGGAACACTGCAATGAATACTCTCATGTATGTCATCTGCTTCTTATCATCAAAGCCTTTTACTCTCGGCTTGATAAGGTCGTTTGTAAGTGTTGAGCTCGATGTGAGAACAAGTGATGAAAGTGTGGAAAGCGATGCTGAAAGTACAAGTACTACGATGAGTCCGATGAGTATGTTCGGCATTGCCTGATGCAGGAGCTCAGGTACCATTTTATCGTATATAGGCTTTCCTTCCTGGTCAAAGGCATTTCCGGTACCGCCGTTTTCCTTGGTGGTATTGTAAAGCCTTACAAAGCCGCCCATGAAATAGGAACCTCCGGCAACTACAAGTGCAAAGAATGTGGAGATAACTGCACCCTTCTTGATAGCATCCTCACTCTTTATCGCATAGAACTTCTGGACCATCTGAGGAAGCCCCCATGTACCCAGAGATGTAAGTATAACGACACCTAAGAGGTTGAGGGGCTCAGGTCCGAAAAGTGAACCGAGAGTTCCTGTTTTACCTTTGGAATCAGGTATTGCATTGAGAGCATCTATAGCACAGGAAAATCCGTCCTTCTTCTTTACTGTCAGCACTACTACTGTTGCAATTCCTATCAGCATGATGATCCCCTGGAAGAAGTCATTGAGAGCTGTTGCCTTGTAGCCGCCCAGTGTAACATATGCTGCGGAAAGGATAGCCATTGCTATTATTATGTAGGTCGCTCCGTTCTCTCCAAGGTCGAATACCATTCCGAAAAGTCTGGAAAGTCCGTTGTATACTGATGCTGTATATGGTATCAGGAAGATGAACACTATTGCTGCCGATACAGTTTTCAGGGACTTGGAGTCAAATCTGTGCTCGAAAAACTCCGGCATGGTCTTTGCTCCGAGGTGGTTGGTCATTAGTCTTGTCCTTCGTCCTATAAGGAAAAATGGTATCAGACTTCCTATGATAGCATTGCCGATACCGACCCATGCTGCTGATATTCCGTACATCCAGCCAAACTGTCCTGCATAGCCGATGAATACTACCGCTGAAAAATAGGTGGTACCATAGGAAAATGCAGTCAGCCAGGAGCCTACGCTTCTTCCACCAAGCATGAAGTCCTCAGTTGAGCGGGTACGTTTGGATGTGTAAATGCCTATCCCCACCATTATTGAAACATAAATGGCAAGGATGATGAACGTTGCGGCCTTTGCGCCCATTATTATCTCTCCGTTTCTGTCAGCTTACAGCGTTGAACCTGTACAGCTTTAAATTAATAAAGTAGTGAACTGTTTTACATTATACATCACTTTTCAGTGATTGTCAATAGTTTATTGTCGATTTTTACCGATTTTTTCAAAAATAAAAGCCGTACAGCTTAAAATGCTGCCGGCTCTATACTCCGTATTTTATTTTTATCCTCTCCAGTTTCTCTCCGAACGGCTTTGCAAGAAGTGCAAGGAATAGTACATTCGATACTGCATAGGACGCTGTGTATGGTATCGCAGTCACAAGTGCTGAAAGATACAGCTTTATGCTGAATCCTTCCGCATACCACAGGACTGTCCATATATCCATTGTAAATGAATACATGAGCCCTGCGATAAGCCCGTAGCCAAGCAGGAACATCCGGTTCTTTCTCAGCAGCGGTGACAGTACTCCTCCGAAAAGTCCTATCATCCCCCATGCAAGCATCTGGAAAGCTGTCCAGGGACCCTGACCGAAATAGAAGTTTGAAAGTACTGCGGTCAGTGCTCCTACAAGAAATCCCGCCTCGCCGCCAAGATACATACCTGTGATAATGGTTAGCGCAGATATCGGCTTCAGAAATGGTATGAACCGCCCTGCAAAACAGAGCGCTGTCATAACTGCTGTTATGACCATTCTGCGTGTGCCTGTGGACCTCTTCTCAAAGCCTGCCGTGAATAGCAGAAGTGCAAGCACCGCTATAGCAAGGGAGATTATGATGTGCCTTTTTCTGTCAAAAGCCATTGAACCTGCTATTGCAAGCATAGGCACAAGCACAAAAGGAACTGCCACTTTTATAGTCCTGCGGAGTCCGGGACTTTTTATCACAGTCATGACAGTCTCCTTCCGTTTTTCCTGCACAGTTCCGCCGCTGCCTCAACTGTGACGGTGTTATCATAGAATCCCCTTGTCATACGGCTCACTGCAGTTGTATAAAAGCTGATCTCAGAAAAGAACCTCTCCGGAGTTCCGGAGGAAACTATCCTGCCGTCAAAAAACATTCCGCATCTGTCGGCACATAATGCCGAAAATTCAACGTCATGGGTCACGACTACCACTGTGACTCCACTGCTCCGGAGCTTTTTGAGAACTCCGATAATATTCAGCTTTGCTCCTGCATCAAGTCCTTTTGTAGGCTCGTCAAGCAGAAGGAGCTCCGGCTCCGCTGCAAGTACCTTCGCCAATGCCGTGAGCTGCCGCTCTCCGCCGGAAAGGTCGTATGGATGCTTGTCCAGAAGGTGCGTTATGTCAAATGGCAGCTTTTCCGGGTCAGCTCCACTGTCACGCAGTTCCTCACGTACTGTGTTTTTCAGAAATACCGTCTGTACATCCTGCGGCAGCATGGCAAGGCAGTTGCGGTACAACGAACGGTTCCGGTACTCCTTCAGCTTTTTTCCGAACACCTTTATGGTTCCGCTGTACGGCTTGAGCAGTCCTGCTGCTGTACTGAGGGATGTTGTCTTTCCTGAGCCGTTCCCTCCGAGTATGCAGAAGATCTCGCCCTTATAAACTTTAAGGTCCAGAGCCTTCAGGATGTCTCTGGACTCCCTTGAATAGCGGAAAAATACCTCTCTGAACTCAAGTGCAGTTTCGTCACTGTGCTCCGGCTCCGCTGTTTCTGCCTTTCTTATATCGTTTTTATACGTGGACTCGATATACCTCCTGCCCTCACGGACTGTCAGCGGACTGCTGCCTTCGCCGTCAAGCTCCGCAAAAAGCCTCGATGCTGCCGGCATACCGCATAGTATGTCCGCACGGCCACGAAGTCCTGCTATCACCTTATCCGGCCTGTCGTTGGCTATGATACGCCCTTTATCCATTACTATAAGCCTGTCACCTGCCGGTATGACATCCTCAAGACGATGCTCGGCTATGATGATAGTCAGTCCGAAGTCCTGGTTAAGACGTTTCAGCGTTGCTATGAAGTCCGCCGCTGCTATCGGGTCAAGCTGTGCAGTCGGCTCGTCAAGTATGAGCAGCTCCGGCTGCATCACCAGTACCGCTGTAAGGTTCAGAAGCTGTTTCTGGCCTCCGGACAGTTCCGAAACGTCCTTGTCATACCAGGGGCCGATGCCGAAATAGCTTGCCATTTCCGCTACTCTGCGTGCAATGTCATCTTTTGGTACATGAAGATTTTCAAGTCCGAAGGCTATCTCGTGCCATACCTTGTCAGTGACTATCTGCTGCTCAGGATGCTGCATCACAAAGCCTATAGCTGATGCTGATGTACGGTCATCAAGCTCCTCAAGTGGACGTCCGCTGAACATAACCCGCCCCGACAAGCTCCCCAAAGGTGTGAGCTCACGCTTGAACATACGCAGTAGTGTTGACTTGCCGCTTCCCGTCGCTCCGCATAGTACTGCGAACTCGCCTTTTTCTATTGTCAGTCCGATGCCTTCAAGGGCAGGAGCGGCGCTGGTGGGGTAAGTAAAT
>ODAI013596092.1_pt1 | contig 23643 bp, 19 predicted proteins | sample 1539321 | NCBI WGS metagenome assembly ODAI01 (sample SAMN02144231, study PRJEB22623) | gut metagenome | biome: sheep rumen | host: Ovis aries | place: New Zealand | reverse complement strand
TTGATGTCCTGTAATCTTGATGTCCGGCGAATCTTGATGTCTTACTGACCGAGGAGGAAGCGCTCGGCCTCGATGGCGGCCTGGCAACCGGTGCCAGCGGCACTGATGGCTTGGCGGTAGGTGGGGTCGGCGCAGTCGCCAGCCACGAAGATGCCGGGGAGCTTAGTGCGTGGCGTGCCATCGATTTTCTTCAGATAGCCCACCTCATCGGTGTCGAGCCACTGCTTGAAGATGTCGGTGTTGGGCTTATGGCCTATGGCGAGGAAAAATCCGTCGATGGCGATGTCTACCTGTTGCTCGTCGGCCTCGCCCTTGCGCTTCACCAGGTGGGCGCCCTCCACGCCGTCCTGTCCGAAGAGGCCCAGTGTGTTGTGCTCGAAGAGTATTTCGATGTTCTCGCGCTCCATGACGCGCTGCTGCATCACCTTTGAGGCTCTCAGGAAGGGCTTACGCACAATCATATATACTTTTTTGCAGAGTCCGCTCAGGTAGAGGGCGTCCTCGCAGGCCGTGTCGCCGCCGCCCACCACGGCCACCGTCTTCTTGCGGTAGAAGAATCCGTCGCAGGTGGCACAGGCCGACACGCCCATGCCGTTATATTTCTGCTCGTCGGGCAGTCCCAAATATTTGGCTGAGGCTCCCGTAGCTATGATGACGGTGTCGCAGAGCAATTCCTGTCCGGCATCGTCTTTCACGCGATAGGGGCGGGCCGAGAAGTCCACCTCTACGATCTCGCCGTCGCGGATGTCGGTTCCGAAGCGCTCAGCCTGCTGCCGCAGGTCCATCATCATCTGGTTGCCGTCCACTCCCTCAGGATAGCCAGGGAAGTTCTCCACCTCGGTGGTCTGCGTCAGCTGTCCTCCGGGTTGCAGTCCGCAGTATTCAATGGGCTGCAGGTTAGCGCGGCTGGCATAAATGGCTGCGGTGTAGCCAGCAGGTCCGCTGCCAATGATCAAGCATTTTGTCTGTTCCATTATTATAAGTATTAATAATAACTGAAACAACTAAGACAACTTTTTCCTGATGAGAAGATGAAGGTTGTCTTAGTTGTAGTGGTTGTCTTCTTTATTAAGTTCGTTTTCTTTTTATTTCAGAAGCTCTTCAATTTGCTTCTCGATATTCTCTATTTTCTCGGTAGGCTCGAAGCGTGCCACCACCAGACCCTTCTTGTTGACGAGGAACTTGGTGAAGTTCCATTTAATGTCGGCCTTCTGCTTGTAGTCGGGGTCTTCCTTCGACAGCATGTCGTCGAGGATGTGGGCAATGGGGTGCTCCATGTCCCAACCGGCAAAGCCTTTCTGCTCCTGTAGGTATTTAAACAGCGGGTCGGCGTCGGGGCCGTTCACCTTCACCTTCTTGAAGCGGGGGAACTCCGTGCCGAAGGTCAGCTTGCAGAATTCATGTATCGACTCGTCGGTGCCGGGGGCCTGCTGACCAAACTGGTTGCAGGGGAAGTCGAGAATCTCGAAGCCCTGGCTGTGGTAGTCTTTGTAGAGCTTTTCCAGATCGTCGTACTGGGGGGTGAAACCGCACTTGGTGGCTGTGTTGACTATCAGCAGCACCTCGTTGGCATACTCCTTCAGTGAAACGTCCTTTCCTTTTCTGTCCTTGACAGAGAAATCATAAATTGTCTTCATTGTTTTTGTATTAATAATTTTTTGTCAAATAATGTTCGTTGTCCTTCGTGTATGAATGACGGCAGCACGGATGCGTCATTTATACCATGTCCATTCCTTTTCCATCTGCGAGGCGGCGATGTTCTCCACCGTGTTCTCGATGTCGTCGGGCAGATTGCAGAAGAAGTCGATGCCGGTATGGCTCTGCAGTGTCTGTATGGTGACGGCATAATACTTCAGATTGGACGACGGGTGGTTGTCCTGGTCTATCCAGAAGCCGGTGGCCTTGAAGTCGTTGCCTTTCTTGGCCAGCACGGCCATGAAGAAATACTTGGGGATGGGTATCTTGTTGGCACCGCTGCCTAAGTATGCCTTGATGTATTCCGCCCGGTCGATGGTGCCGCCCTTGCAGACGTACAGCGTGTCGTAGCCGGCAGCCCAGAGGCGCAGCTGCTGCTCCATGTCGGCCCAGATGCCGGCATTGAAGTTGTTGTTCTGCGGCTGCATGTTGGTCAGGAAGAACGTCTGGTAGTTGGCTTCGGTGTGCTTCTGCCTGTCGGCCGAGGGGACGATATGGCCGTGGTCGTAGCCGGAGCTCTTGTAGGGATCGACGGTAAACTGGTATTCGGCGGGCAGCTCCGGGTCGTTGGGATACTGGCTGGTGGGTGTCAGCGTCTCGTTGTTGTCCGGGCGGTATCTGGTCACGTCGCCGCTGCCGGTGTTATAGGTGTTGGCGAAAAGCTTGTAGCAGCTCCACCGCTGGGCATGGATGTTGGTGTCCCACTCCACGGCGTAGTTCAGCCCGCTATAGGTGCTGTTGAGCTGGGCCTTGTGGATGAGCACCTTGCTGTTGCCGCCCTTGACGGCGGGAAATTCCAGATTGCTCTTGGCTTCGGCGGGAGCCTCGTCCTGACGGGGGTCGGGAGCCACCGGCGTCGGTGTGCTTTGCTGGCCCATGTAGTAGCGGTTCTCGTCGTCGGAGCATGCTGTCAGCCAGCAGGTGGCTGCCACGAGGAAAAGGGGGAGGAAATGTAGTTTCTTCATAGTTTTTTGTTTTTGGTTATGTCTTCTTGGTTGAAAAAGGGTGCGGCCAAGGCATATGCAACTACCCTGAACGCACCCTTCAATGTCTTTTCTCAGCTGGAAATATTGTTATTTCTTCGCAGCCTTACCATAGCGGCTCATGAACTTATCGACGCGACCGGCGGTGTCGACGAGCTTGCTCTTACCAGTGTAGAACGGGTGAGAAGAGCTCGAAATTTCAATCTTTACCACAGGGTAAGTTTCGCCCTCGAATTCCACGGTGTCGTTGGTCTTTGCGGTAGAACGCGAGAGGAACATATCGCCGTTGGACATGTCCTTGAACACGACGGGGCGATAGTTTTCCGGATGAATACCTTTTTTCATTGTTGTCTGTTAATTATTATTGTTTCTAAAAAAAATTTCGCTTTGAGGGTGCAAAGGTACGACTTTTTCCTGAACTTACCAAATCTTTGCTGCGATTTTTTGTGGCGTTTATTTACCATTGATAGTTACGACGTAGTTTTTCTTACTGGCAAACTCGGGAGTTTTGCCGTTGTAGTTGATGACTTTGCCGCATACCAACACTTCGTCGCCGACATTCACCTGTGTGTCGCCATCCTTCCAACCCTGGTCCATGGCGTGATAGTAAGTGCTGTAGGCTATGAATTCCTTGTTGCCCGTGTTGCCGTCGTCAGAGATGTTGAAGGTGGCTGTTCCATACTGTGCAGAGAACGTGAATTTGATACTGCAAATCTTGCCCTTTACATAGTAGTCTTCGCTGGAAATCTTTCCACCCTCCATAGCAGCCACGATGTCGTAAGCCTTCGATGCTGTCAGGGGCTTTTCTTTCGTGCCGGTACCGCTTGCAGGCTCGTCGCCGCCGCCACTGGCTGTCTTTCCGTTCAGCGAGTAGATGCAGGCTTTCTTGCTGGCAGTCTCCAGGGTGCTGCCATATTTGGTGATTTGTCCATAGACTATCACGTCGTCGCCTACGGCAATCTGGGTGTCTCCTTCTGCCCATGATGCGCTGTTATAATACAGTACGCTATAGCATGTGAACTGTGTGCTGCTGGTTGTTCCGTCGTCTGAGATGTTGAAGGTTGCCGTACCGTACTGTGCGCTGAAGGTGAACTTGATAGAAGAAATCTTGCCCTTGATGTAATAGCTGGCAGTGCTGACTTCCTTGTCGGCAAGATTGCTTGCGGCAGCAGCAGCGGCAGCGACATTGAACGGGCTGTCTAACGTGCCGTTGCCCGACGCAGTTCCGGGAGTGGGCGTGTCGCCGCCAGTACCGTCTTCGATGCTGACGAAGTAGGCGTTGGTGACTTGCACCTGACCGTTGTACGAGCCACGGTTACCGATGATGGTAATCTTCTTGCCGTTGGCGATGCCCTTGGCGGCCTGCAGCTCCTGGAAGTGCTTCTTCTCGCCGCCCTTCTCAGACACCAAGCCGTAGAGATAGACCGAGCCGGTGGCATCCTCAATGTCGAAGTTGCCATACTGGTCGCCATCCTTCAGGTTCTTGACGGTACCCGTCAGCTGATACCAGGTGGTAGTGCTTTCGGGGGCTGCTATGAAGTCGGCCACGCTGACGGTCTTGGTCTCTTCGGCGGGCTTCGTGTCGCCGCCGCCCACGCCGTTGATGGACACCACGTAGGCATTGCCCTGCGAGGTCTCGGGGGTGTTGCCCTTGTAGAGCACCACCTTGCCGCATACCACCACCTTGTCGCCGGCCTTGATGTTGGTGGCCTTGTCGTCGGTATATTTCACGTTGCCGAGATAAAGTCCGCGATAGAAGGTGAATACCGTCTTGCTGTTCTCCGTGTCGCCGATGGTGAAGGTGGCGTTGCCGTACTGCGTGCCGAAGGCTTCGGTGACCTCGACCACGTAGCCCGTGATATAGACATCGCTGGGCGAGGTGACGTCGGCTCCCAGTCCGTTGACGAATGCTAACACACCAGATACGTTATACGGGTTGGCAGCCGTACCGTTGCCGGAGGGCTCGACAACCACGTCGGTGTTGATGTTCGGGTTGATAGGCTGTCCGTAGGGAGCCGGAACATCCTCGCAACTGATGCATGTGAAGGCCGTGAAGACCATCGCCATCAAATAATAAATCTTTCTCATATCGTTTTTCTTTTTTTATTGTTCGTTAATAGGGTTATTGGGCGTAGGTGATGTCGATGCTCTTGACGCGCAGCTGCGTGCCGCCGCTGGTGCCGGTGTGCTCGTTGACGATGTACAGCGCGCTGCCGGTAGCCGAGCCGTACAGCGTGGCATTGCCGGTGTGGGTGGCCGACGCGCAGGTGAGCACCACCTTGGCGATGGCCTTGTTGCTGCCGGTGATGGCCAGGCTGTTCTTGGCATAGAGGCGCACGGCGGTGCCGGAGTTGTAGTATTTCGGCGCGTTGTTGCCGTCGTTCTGGCTGAAGGTGAGCGTGGTGCCGTCGGCGAGGGTGAGGGTGGTGACGCTTTCTTCGTTGCTCCAGCCCTGTGTGCTCAGGTCAACGGTCACGGTGTTGGCCGATGCCGTCACGTCGTTGTTGACTAATGTCAGCACGGCGCCGTCCTTGCTGACGGTGACGTTGCCGTCATTGCCGGGCTGGTCGGGGTTGTCGGGCTTGACGCTCGGGTCGGTGCCGTCAGTCTTCTTGCCGTTGACGCTGACGATGATGGCCTTGCCCTGACCCTCGGTCTCGGGCTTGTTGCCGCTATAGTTGTAGATGGCTCCATAGACCACCACCTCGTCGCCTTGGCTCACCTTGAAGCCGGCGGGCAGCTTCTTGCCGTCAGAACCGGCCATCTGGTAGGCCGTGAAGGTCTTGCCGCCCTCCTTGCTGGCTGTCATGTCGAAGGTGATGTTGCCGTACTGCGCACTGGCCTCGGCATCCTTGGCCACGTAGCCCTTGACATAGTATTTCTGCGTAGAGGCGGTGCTGCCTATCTCCTTGCATTTCTCGATGGCTGCCGTCACGTTGAAGGGGTTGGCGGCGGTGCCGTCGCCTTCAGGGGCTACGGGGGTGTACTTGATTTCCACGTCCAGCACCTCGTTGCCGGTGTAGGGCTGGATGTCGCTGACGGTGCGTGCGTAAATCTGCCAGTCGTTGCCGAAGCGTGAGGCAATACCGGTGATGTTGAATCTGCCCGTGGGCACGGTCATGTTGGCGAACTTGGCGTAGGAGCTGGTGCGGATATACACCGTGGAGCTCTGGTTGGCTATCTCGCGGTTGGTCTCGCTGGCTCCTTCCGGCGCAAAGACCATCTTGCCGTCGGCATCGGCCACGGTGACACCCACCAGGGTGATGACGCGACCGAAGTCCTTGTCGATGTCGAAGGCTCCGATGTCGTTGGTCACTACCGGCTTGGCAGACAGGCCGGGCACGGCGGGAATCAGCTTGTAGTGTTCCTGCCAGGTGTAGCGGCTCATGCGCCCCATCTTCGTGGTGCCCTCGTCGTCGTAGGTGACACCGATTTCGGGCTGCTGGCCGTAGCCGCCGACGTACAGGCCTTCCAGCTCGATGAGCATGCACTGGCCCACAGCGGCTTCGGTGTAGATGCCGCCCTTGTTGATGGCGATGTAGATGCCGCCGGTGGCATCGGCCACGTAGAGCTTCTTATAGATGTTGCTACCCTCGTCGTTGCCGGTGACGATGACCTTGATCTGGGTGGCTTTGGTCACTTGCTTGTAGCTGCCGTCGCTGATGGCACTCTTGAACTGTGCCTTCAGGTCGGCAACGGTCACGACATTGGTCTCCTGCAGATACTGGTTGCCGTAGTGGTTGCTGTTGTCTGTGGCAGGGGGCTCGTCCCATGAGTGGCACGAAACGGTGAGCAGGGCAGCGAGTGCTAATAGTATGATATTTCTTGTCTTCATAATGCTTCCGTGTTTATTAGAATCTGTAGCCGATGTTCAGCATGCCGTTGATACCGTAGGCATAGTATTTCTTCGGGTTGCGGTCGAAACGGTAGAGGCGGCTGGTGTTCACACCACCGTCGTTGGAGTTGATGGAGTAGCTGCTGCGCCCCTGCTCGTAGCCGCCGGTGCAGAGCTTGGTGTTGTTCAGCAGGTTGGTAATCATCAGGTTGATGCTCAGCTGACCGGTCTTCAGGCGGATGGTCTTGCCGATGTTCAGGTCAACCATGAAGCCGCCCTTGCCCTTGGCCTGGTCGAGGGCGCTCTCGATGACGTATTCGTTGGCATCGATGGTTCGCTCGGCGAGGATGCCACGGCTGATGGCTGCCTTGTCGCGGTTGCGGATGGTGCTCTCGTAGCGGTAGCTGGGGGCATAGCTGAGGTAGATGCGGTCGTAGTAGTTGCCGTTCAGGTCGATGAACCAGCCGCCGGCATGATAGCTCAGCGTGACACCGGCCACGGTGAGCGGCGTGCCGGACTCGCGCATGTTCTTATTTAATACGGTCTCTTCGTAGTATTCGCCCTTCGTCGAACTCATATAGCGCACGGTGGCATTGTTGGTGTTCTTGGCTTCGCTCAGTGCTCCGAGAAGCTTGATGTTGAACGACGACGTGACGCTGATGTTCACGCCCAGCTCGGCACCGTAGTAGGCCTTCTTGCCGCCCGTCATCGACACGTAGGAGAAGGAGTTGATGTCGTCGTCGAAGAAGTTCTGCCACTCCGTGACGTCGCTCACGTGACTGTAGTAGGCGTTCAGGTTGGCCTTCATCCAGGTGTTGGCATACTGGTAGCCCAGCTCGGCACTGAAAATTTTCTCGTTCTTCAGGTTGGCCACAAACTCGTTGGTCATCTCCGGCGATACGAAAGCCGTCTGTGCCTGCGGGGCCTTGGTCTCGAAGCCCAAACCGCCCTGGATGGTGTTGCCGCCGCCAAGGTTGTAGGTGATGCCGGCCTTGCCGCCACCGTCTAAGAAGCGGGCCGTGCCGCTCTTACCGTAGGAGCTGAAGCCCAGGCTCTCGGCGATGCCGTTGCGCATCTTGCCGTCGCGCTGCATGCCGGTGCCGGCGATGCGGCCTGCCACGAAGGCGGCCAGCGAGCCCTTGTTGTATTTCAGGGCAGCCCATGCCTGTGCCTTGTTCACCAGGATGTTATAGTTGTAGTTGAACTTGTCGCCCTCTCTGACCTCGGCGTTCGGATTGTTCAGGTCGTACTGTATGCGGGGGTCGGTGGGCGAGTAGTTGCCCAGGGCGTAGGTGTTGATGTCGTGATAGGTGCTGGCTCCCAGCAGGTCGTCCATCGTCTTGTAGTGCATGCCTTTGTTGGTGGCCAGCGAGAAGCCGACGTTCAGGGCGGTCGTCTTGCTCAGCTCGGCCTTCAGCGTCGAGGCCAGCGTGAGGTTCAGCGTGTTGATGTGCTTGGCTTCCACATAGTAGGCGGCATCGCGACCCAGGGTGTTGCCCATGCGGTTGGTGTAGTACAGGTTGTCCCAGTCTATCTGCCGTGCCTCCTCGCTGCCCATCCAGTAGGTGCGGGCCTTGTAGAAGTCGAAGTAGCCGTCCTCGGTGTTGGCGGCGTCGGCATACCATACGTCGTAGTAGCTCGACGGCATGCGCTTCCAGTAGTCGGGCGTGGGATTCTCGCCGCCGTTGTAGTTCAGGCGCGTACCTTTATATATAGAGTAGCGGCCGGTCAGGGCGGTGGTCAGCTTGGTGCGCTCGCTGATGCGCCAGTCCCAGTTGACCAGTACGGTGGGGGTGAAGTCGGTGACGACGCGCGAGTTGCGCACCTTGCCGTCCTGATAGCCCCAGTAGGGGTTGTAGAAGTTGCTGTTGGCCAGCCAGTAGGCTTCGTCGGTGCTGGCTCCCTGCGAGGCGCGCTCTGTGGGATTGCCCCAGGTGACGACGGCCAGCGAGTGCTTGTCGCCAAGCTTCTTCTCGGCTCCGAAGAAATAGGACAGCGAGTTGTAGAACGTGCCCTTCACGTAGCCGCGGTTGGCCCAGCGGTAGGTCAGGCCTCCGGAGAAAGCCCATCCGTTGGCCATCAGTCCCGTGTTGTAGGTGTACATGCCGCGGAGCGTGTAGCTGCGGTTGGCACCGGCGAGAGACAGGTAGTGGCCGGTGGCCATCCGGCTGGGCCGGAAGTCGTAGTTGTTGGAACCGCCCATTGACGACATGGCGAAGTTGTTGAACTCGAAGGGCAGGGCCGTCTCACGACTGCTGTTGGTCTGACGGTTCAGACCGCCAATCATCGAGAAACGGAACTGGCCGGACTCCAGGTCGTTCATCGGGGCACCGTTGATGTAGATCTCGTTGTACTTTTGGTTAAAAGCACGGTAGCGGAAGCGACCGGCACTGAACTGGTATCCTGCCGACGAGGCAAAGATGTTCTGGTTCGAAGAGATGATAGACACGTTCTGCGACATGTCGTCGTCCTCGCCCAATTGTGCTTCCGTGAAGGTGAAGGCCTGCTCGCTCAGCGCCTCTTGCTCTTCTTCCTCCGTGGCCTGTGTGGTCTTGGTGGGCGGCGTGGTCACCTGGGCAATAGCTGATGCGGTGATGCATAGAGCCAACACAATTAATTGTAGCTTTTTCTGCATAAGAGTTATTTTTTTTGTTGTTTTTTTTGTCTCGGTTTGTAGTTTCTGCTGCAAAGTTAGCGAATAAAATGTAAAAAAGAGTATCTTTTCGTGTATTTTTTCAAAAAACATGCGATATTTTCAAAAAAAATACCTAACTTCGCGACATAAAACTATAAGTATGATGAAAAAACTATTATCCTTAATCGCCATCCTGTTCCTTTTCGGTACAGTGAACGTGTTGGCACAAGAGAAGAAATTCTCTGTTTATGCCATTGGTTTCTATAATCTTGAGAACCTGTTCGACACCTGCCACGATGCCGGTAAGAACGACTATGAGTATCTGCCCGACGGCAAGAACAAATGGACGGGCATGAAGTACAGCCACAAGTTGCGCAACATGGCGCGGGCGCTCTCGGAGATGGGCACCGACGTGCTGCCGCTGGTGGGATGTGCCGCCATCGGCGTGGCAGAGGTGGAGAACGACCAGTGTCTGGCCGACCTCTGCGAACAGGAGCCGCTGAAGAAGCGTAACTTCCAGCATGTGCTCCTGGAGGGACCTGACCAGCGTGGTGTGGATTGTGGCCTGTTGTACAATCCGGCGCTGTTTACGATTCGCAATGTCAAGCTGGTGCCGTATGTGTATGTCGAGCCGAAAGACTCGGCTCGTGCCACTCGTGGCTTCCTGACCGTCAGCGGTACACTGGCCGGCGAGCATGTGACCATTATCGTCAACCACCTGCCGTCGCGCTTTGCCGGTTCCTTCTATCGCGAGGAGGGCGGACGGCAGATTCGTCAGGTGAAGGACTCGCTGCTGCGCGACGACCCGGCGGTGAAGATTTTCATCATGGGCGATATGAACGACGACCCTGCCGACCGCTCGATGTCGGTGGCTCTCGGTGCCAAGCGTGAGCTGAACGATGTGGAGCCGGGCGGACTGTTCAATCCTTTCTGGAACATCCATGCCAGCGGAACGGGTACGTTGATGTATGACGGCAAGTGGAACCTCTTCGACCAGATTATCCTGTCGCACTCGCTGCTCAATCAGAAGGGACAGAAGGATTATTCTACCCTGAAGTATTGGAAGGCGCAGATTTTCCGTCGTGACTACCTGTTCCAGCAGGAGGGCAAGTATAAGGGGAACACCCTGCGCACCCATGCCGGCGGCGTGTGGCTCGACGGCTTCAGCGACCACCTGCCCACGGTGGTATATCTGGTGAAGGAGCAGAAATAGGGGCGCTCGTTATCCCGAAATCCCGAAATCCCGTTATTCCGTTATTCCGTTTTTCCGTTATCCCGAAATCCCGTTATCCCGTAACACCGTTAATCCCAACATGACTATCATAGGAATCGCCGGCGGAACAGGCTCTGGAAAGACCACCGTCGTCAAGAAAATCACCAAAGTGCTGCCGCCACACTGCGCGGCCATCGTTCCATTGGACTCGTACTACAACGACACCACGGGCATGACCCCCGAGGAACGGAAGGCCATCAACTTCGACCACCCTGACGCCTTCGACTGGAAACTGCTCACGGAACAGATCAAGATGCTGAAGAACGGACAGGCCATCGAGCAGCCCACCTACTCGTATGTGCTCTCCAACCGTCTGCCCGAGACGGTGCATGTGGATCCTAAGCCCGTCATCATCCTGGAGGGCATCATGACGTTGCATTACAAGAAGCTGCGCGACATGATGGACCTGAAGATTTTCGTGGATACCGATGCCGACACACGGCTCATCCGTAACATACGGCGCGACGTGGTGGAGCGCGGACGTACCGTAGATATGGTGCTGGACCGATACGAGAAAGTGCTCAAGCCCATGCACGAACAGTTTATTGAACCGACGAAGAAATTTGCCGACCTCATCATCCCGTGGGGACATGAGAACAAGACTGGCATCCACATCCTGAAGACTTACATCGAGGGTATCGTCACCAATGTGTGACCATACGCTTCGCATGACATTCTATGATAGTATGAAGAAAAGAATAGCAGTTGTTTCGCTATGCCTTTGGTGTGCGTTGATGTTGCAGGCACAGCGGCTGGGCGTAGAGAGCTTCCGCATGGAAGTGACAGACCTGACCGCAAACACGGCGGAGTATATCGTCTTAGACCAGAATGGAGAGAAGTGTGCATTAATCAAGGTGGAGACACCTTATCAGGGATTCTCCTTCACCGCAGGCTCTTTGGGCGTGAGGAAGGTAGAGCAGAAGGTTGGCGAGATATGGGTTTATGTTCCTGCCGGTGTCAAGCGGCTTACCATTTCCCACCAGGAGTTGGGCGTGTTGCGCAATTACAATTTGGGGCAGACGCTGAAAAGAGCCAAGACGTATGTGATGAAACTGAAGACACCGGAGAAAAAAGCAGCTCCTCCGACCACCCAGAAAGTGACTATAGACTATTCGCCCGCTCATGCAATGGTGTTGATAGACTCGAAGCCATATGCAGGCAGTGGACATGTCGAGGCGCAGCTCAGCATAGGTACGCATAGCTACATTATTGCCGCCGAAGGCTACGAGACCATTGAGGGCTCGTTCAAGCTGACACCCTCTGCACCGAGAATGCTCCATGAGCAGTTGCTGACAACGGACGGGAAGCTTGTTCCCTTGGCAGACAGCACGAGGCAGACAGACAAACCGGGAAATGCAGAGCCTGTGGCGTCTGCGGCAACTGCGGCAACTGAAGCATCACCCTCAAAAGCCCCGGACAGGAAGACATTCACCGTCAAAGGTGTGTCGTTCGACATGATGTTTGTGGAGGGCGGTACGTTCCTGATGGGGGCGGTCCCGGAACAGCAGAACCCGGAGGACGATGAGAAGCCAATCCATCAGGTTACGCTCACTTCCTATTATATGGGAGAAACGGAGGTGACTCAGGCGTTGTGGCAGGCTGTGATGGGCGAGAATCCCTCTAATTTCCAGGGCATCAGTCTGCCGGTCGAGCAAGTGAGCTGGAAAGACTGCCAGCGGTTTGTCTCCTGACTCCAGGATGAGACCGGCCTGGCATTCCGTCTGCCTACAGAGGCAGAATGGGAATATGCTGCGCGTGGAGGCAACAAAAGCAGGTCTTTTCAGTATAGTGGCAGCAACAGTTTGTCCGATGTCGCCTGGTATGCAGATAATAGCAATTCTTCCACCCATGAGGTGAAGACCAAAGAAGCCAACGAACTGGGCATCTATGATATGAATGGTAACGTCTGGGAGTGGTGCCAGGACTGGTATGGAGCCTATGGTGCTGGCATACAGACGAATCCCACTGGGCCGCAGGCGGGGACTTACCGCGTTTACCGTGGTGGTGGATGGGGCGGCAATGCCAAGGATTTCCGTCTGACAGACCGGGAGTATTACGAATCGGATTTTAGGGATTTCGTGCTTGGCTTCCGCCTCGTACTATTGCCGTAGGCCGGTGTCGCCAGACGCATACCGGGGCGGTAGCGTGTGTCGTTGCTTCAGTCGGCAGAGTAGTTGTCATACTCGTCGGCATCTTTCTCTTCTTTCTTGTCGGTAGGGGGCGTGTTGTCTGTGGCGGTTTCCGATTCCGTATGGTTCAGCTCCGAACTGATTTCCTCGGCCATGCTCTCTTCCTCCAACCGCTGGCTATCCCTCTCGTCGCGCATGCGGTCGGCCTCTTTGCGCACGCTGCGAATCTTCAGGGCGTTAATCAGCTCCGTCACACCGTAGAGCAGACTGCACCAGCCCAGGATGAGCAGCGGCAACTCGGCAGTCTCCATGGGGCGCAGAATGACAAACAGGCCCGTGATAAGAATGAGCGACGGAGCCACCCAGAAACCGAAGGGTATGCTGCCCAACCGGCGTGCCGCAATGAGACTCATCAGCTGGTTGATGCCGCCGAGAATCATGATGGCTCCCAAGATATACATCAGTCCGTTGACAAAAACCCCCGGGGTGAGGGCCAGCACCAGACCGAGAATAACGCTGCCTGCCCCCACAATGGGAAAGGTGGGCTGACTGCCGGAGATGATGCGCCCCTGGCTGTCGGTGATGGTATATTCGCCGGCATGCTTTCTGGCGTTCATATAGGCTATCAGGGCGATGATGCCCGACAGCAGGAACAGTATGCCGATGGCAATGGTGAGCCACGTCACGCCTTCTTGCGGATACTTGATGAGCAATACGCCGACCACAATGGCACAGGCGGCGCGGAAAATAGAACTCTGGAATATTTTCATAGCTTGTCGTGTTTTTGCGGCAAAGATACAAAATTTCTATGAACTTTGTGTACTTAACCCAAAACTTTTTGTTAATTTTGCACACGATGAAGGAAACAAGAACGTTTATTTCTTGTTCGACAAAGATAGTGATAGTGTAAATTTTATTTCCGATGAAGACAACGATATTCCTCATACGACACGGAGAGACGGTCGATAATGCACGCCGCATCATGCAAGGACAGATGCCGGGCGAGCTGAACGAGACGGGTAGGGAACAGGCCCGCCAGGTGGCCGAGCGGCTGGCCAACGAACAGATAGATGTGGTGGTGGCCAGCGATCTGCGGCGTGCCATGCAGACTGCCGAATACATCAGTGAGCGTCTTGGATTACCCGTCACGACCACCCCTCTGTTGCGCGAACGCGACTGGGGTTCGTTTACCGGGATGTATATCCCCGACCTGCGCGGCAAGAAGTGGACCGACGACATCGAGACCGAAGAGGCACTACTTTCGCGTGCGCGTTCCTTTTTGGTATATATTACGACCACCTGGCCCGGCAAGCGGGTGGTGGCCGTAGGTCATGGCATCATCAACAAAGCCATTCTGGCTGTCTATGCCGGTTGCAAGATGAAAGAGGTGCAGCGCATGCTGAATGCCGAGGTGCGCATCCTAACGACGTCCTCCGTGGACATAGCCACCACTGCCGCTGCTGGTACCGGCGGCACTACGGCCACTGCCGAATGACCCGCTGCTGCGACTGCCGCCGAAAGAGCCACTGTTGCGGCTACCGCCGAAAGAGCCGCTGCTATGGCCACCGCCAAATGACCCTGCCGGACGGGTTCCGCTGAAAGCCCCGCTGCTGCTGCCGCTGCCATACGAGCCACTGTTTCCGTGAGTTCTGCTGAACGAGCCGCTGCTGCGGCCTTCCGTGTTGGTGGTAGTGGTGCGCGCTCTGCTGCCGCTGCCAATCCATCCGCTCTGGCCGCTTTGTTCGTAGCGACCGCTCTGGCCGCTTTGTCCGTAGCGACCGCTCTGGCCGCTTTGTCCGTAGCGACCGCTCTGCCCGTATTGTCCATTCTGCCCACTCTGTCCATAACGGCTGCCTTGACCGTAGCGTCCGCCTTGACCGTATCGCCCAGTGCCGGTGTTGCCGAGGCGGCGGTCGCCGGTGTTTCCATGATGGCGGTCCTGGTTGACGGTGGTGCGTGTCGAACTGTTGCGGATGCCGCCGCCCACGTGGCCGGGCCTGCTGCCCTCGATGTGGCGATGGCCGCCGATGTGGTGGAAGTCACCCCTCTTCCAGCGGTCGTGCATGCCGAAGTGGGAGCGTCCGGCAATGGGACGGAAGTGCTCGCGCCGTCCGTAGTAGTAGCCGCGCCCGCCCACAGCATGCCACGCATGTCCACCGCGATAGCTGGCATAGAACACCGGCCGGCCGAAGTAGAAGTAGTCGCGGTGCGGATAGCGTGCGTAGATGCCGAAGTGCCAGTAGCCGTCGCGCCAGTAGAGCGGGCGGTAGAAGTAGCTGGCTGCAATGAACGTGCTCCACTGCCAGTCTAACAGCACGTAGCTCAGGTCCAGGTTGCGGCGCTCCCAGTAGGTGCCATACACGTCGTCGTAGCTCGTCACCCCCATCAGATAGTCGAGATTAATCTCGTAGGCTGCCTCATACTGCTCGTCGGTGAGGTTCAGCTCGTAGGCCATCTTGTCGGTCAGGAACAAAGCCTCGTTCCTTGCCTGCTCGTAGCTCATTGCGTGCCCGCCTGCTGCTATGGTCAGCAAGGCTGTCAGGGCTATCATCATCTGCTTCATCATCGTATGTATTTGTTTGGTTTGACGTTTTATTATCTTTTCACGATGCAAAGTAACAGCATTTCCTGCTGCCAAGCAAAGGATTTTCCCTAATGCGGTGTGGGAATTTCCCTAAAACGGCATAATACGTGAATGGTTATAAGGGAATCAGGGAATGGATCAGGGAATGGATTAGCATGTAGATTAAATATGTATGAAAATATTTGGATAAAATCAAAATTTGTCATATCTTTGCAGATATGAATTTACTAATAACTAAAAAGAAGGATATTATCTGTCCTTCAATAAGGAAAAGTCAGCTTGTTTGGCCTATTGCAAGTATGGCTATTCCCTTCCTATTCCTTTTTACCCTTTAAACGACTCTAAGAAGAACTCTTCTTTAAATCATAAAAAAGTATTAGAAAACAATGATCCAAAAGCAAGAAACAAATTTTACCTAATCAACAAATAACTAATTAACAATGTCTATGATTAGAGACTTTAAATATTTCACAATATCATTTTTTATTGGTTGCGACTTCGACATATTTCAATCTGTTACCAAGCAGTTGAAACGTGAACAACTCGCCTTACAAAAAATAAGGATATTAAAAAATAAATTGAATATAGAATCTTATTTCAATTCTCCTGCAGGTGGAGCACATTACCCTCATTTTTCCTTTTGGACGAGTCTGTTATATCCACGAATTGTATTTTTCATTTCCAATTATGAAGATGGATTAACTAATCTATGTCATATAATTCATAGCTATGTCAAGGGCAATATGGTTATATGCACTTTTAGCAATGAATTATATATGGAATATCCTGGATACCACTTTCACTATTCTGATACTAACTTTACTGAAAGAACAATTCTCGCATACAAGGAGGATAAATGGGTATTTTATGATCAGGGAACGCCATTGGCTTTTGAGAATACAGATTACTATAAAAACAGACTTATAAAAAAACGTTTGAATAATAAGATTATAGAAGAGTATTTACTAAAATTAGGAATAAACATATGGGATATTGACAGTCAGGTTGATCAGTGTATAACATATCAGCAGAACGCATGGTAAATTTATCCCTAATGATGAAAACTGGAAAAGTTTCGAACGACTGAAGTTGTAAGAGATATGAAAAGAAGAAAGAATATTACAATAGTAGTCGCCTTATTACTCTCTTTGGACCTTCATGCCCAAAGCGGGAAGGACATCGCCGTTGACAAGATGACACAGCGAAAGGTGGACTATGCCTCCGTAGCGGAAAAATTAAAGACACAGAATGCCATTTGGAACTTCAGGAATGTGCTCTACCTGAATGTGAACGGACAAGTAACCAGCATGACTGTCAACCTATAGCAACAGTATGACTACACGACGCATCCTTTCTTTTCTCATCCTGCTGCTATCGTGCATAGGCATGTTCTCCCAGACCACCTCGGAGAACTACATCCTCACGCGCACCTTCACCAGTGCCGACAGCTCCGCGTGGCGCGACCGTGTTGTCTATTACGACGGTCTGGGCCGCGAGGAGCAGACCGTACTCGTGGGGGCATCGCCGTCAGGCGGGGATGTCGTCACGCTGAAGGAGTACGACGGCTACGGACGGCTGGAGAAGACATGGAACGGAGCCGCCGTCAGCGGCAACTCCGGCGGTTATGTGGACATCAGCACGCTGAAGACGCTCGCCATGCAGTCGAACGGCAGCGACAGCAAGCCATACACGCTGACGGTCTATGAGCCTTCGCCTCTGGAGCGCCCGCTGAGGCAGTACGGCCCGGGCAGCGACTGGCACCAGCACGACAGGTATGTGGGTACGGCCTACCACACCAATGTCAGCGGCGACGGCCGGCTGGACTGCATCCGCTTCACCGCCACGCAAGCCGCAGGCACTGCCGGCATCACCGTCGCCAACAACGGCAGCACCCCGACGGGCAGCCTCACCGTGGTCTGCACCACGGGCGAGGACCGTGACACCACCTACGAGTTCCGCGAACTCAACAACGAGGTAGTCCTCTCGCGGCGCATCCTCGACGGACGATGCCTCGACACCTACTACGTGCGCGACGAATGGGGAAACATCATGGCCGTGCTGCCGCCGATGGCCTCGGAGCAGATGGCGGCCTCCGGCTCGTCGTGGAGCAGCAGCTCCTCGGATTTCCTCCAGAAGTATGCCTACTTCTACTGCTACGACTACCGCTACCGGCAGATAGCGAAGAAGCTGCCCGGCTGTGCCTGGGAATATACCGTGTATGACAAGAGCGACACGCCCGTCTTCCGACAGGACGGCAACCTGCGACAGAAGGGCCAGTGGCTCTATACGCTCAGCGACGACATGGGCCGGCCGTGCCGCACGGGGACTTGCCGTAACACGCTCAACGCCTTCGCCAACCCGCTCACCGGCAACGTCACTGCCGTGCGGAACGGAAACCATTACGACCCCGCAGGCATCACGCTCTCCAGCAGCCAGACACTGCAGCAGACCTTCTACGACACCTACGAGGGCGTCGGCACGGCCAGCGTCTATGTGGCAGCCAGCGGGTACGGCGAGCGAGAGGGAATTACGGCCAAGGGGCAGGTGACCATCACCAAGTCAGCCATGCTCAGGGATAACACGCCGTCGTCCGCTATCAGCCGCGTACATTACTATGACTACCGCGACCGTGTCATACAGACACAGGGTAACAGCCATGACGGCTATCACGAGGCGGAGTACGTGAGCTATGACTTCTGCGGCAATGCCGTGGCACGAAAGCTGACACATGGAGGCGGAGGCTATGACGACCAGTTCTACACCTATGCCTATGACGGCTGGGGGCGGCTGACTCAGAAGCGGCACAAGTACGGCAGTGGAGACTGGCTGACGCTGGCGGACAACACGTATGACCCGTTAGGCCGCCTGTCCGTGAACAGGCGCAACGGCGTAAACAGCAACAAGACAGAGTATACGTATAACGTGCGCTCATGGCCGACCGCCATCCAGAACACCCACTTCAGCCAGTCGCTCTACTACAACACCGTGCCTGCCGGGCTTTCTTCCGCCCCACGCTACGGCGGCAGTGTCTCGTCCATGCAGTGGGAACTGAATGCCGAGACACACAGCTACTGCTTCACCTACGACGGACTCGACAGGATTATCTCCTCGTCGTACGACAATACGCTGGGCATGGAGGACTACTTCGATACGGAGTACGAGTACGACGACCACGGCAACCTGATGTACATCGGGCGGTATGCACAGTCGGCCACGCCTAACCTTTATGAAAGGGTGGACGACCTCACGCTGACATACGACGGCAACCGTCTGACCGACATCAGCCAGGGCAGCGATGCTGACGACTTCTACGACTACACGCCCTACGACGACCCATCGGCCACGTCAGGGCAGTGTACGTATGACCAGAACGGCAATATGACCTCCAACCGGCGCAAGGGCATTGCCTCCGTCACGTACAACCTGCTGAACCTGCCGAGCGTCATCAGTTTCACCGACGGCAGCATGATTTCCTATGCCTACGACATGACGGGCGAGAAGAGAAGGGTGGAATACAGCACTGCCGCCACTACCATGGAGCAGCCTGTTGCGGCATCCCTACAGTCAGATGGCGGGACGGCAGCACAAACACGGTCGGGCAGCGGCAACGTGACCACAACGGTGGACTACTGCGGTTCGCTCGTCTTCCAAGACTACAGCCTAAAGTACATCCGCTTGGAGGATGACGGCATCTGGGACGGCCTCCACGGCGGCTACTGCTTCTACGTCAAGGACCACTTAGGCAACGTCCGCTCAGTGAATAGCCTGAACGGGGTCAGCATACAGACCAGCCAGTATTATCCGTTCGGGAAGATATGGGATGATTTCAGCTGGAACGGCAGCACGCAGCCCTTCCGCTTCAGCGGAAAGGAACTGGACAAGATGCACGGGCTGGAATGGTACGACTTCGGTGCAAGGATGTACGACCCGGGGATAGGACGGTTCCTGACGATGGATCCGAGGGCTGAGATAGACTATTCCACATCTCCGTATGCCTATTGCGGAAACAATCCGATAATCCGATTTGACAAGGATGGCCGTATATGGGATACTATATTGGATGCTGCTTTTGTCGCTTATGATTTGGCTGATGCTGCAACACAATACATAAGCACTGGAAAGGTCAGCAATACGACAAAGGCGGCGCTTACAGCTGATGCCATGGCGGCGGCCATACCAGGACTTACTGGAGCGGGATTAGCTGTCAGAACAGGAGAAAAGGCTATCTCAACAGCAGCGAATGCTGGTCATGGCCTGAAAAATGCCAAAGCAATATCGGAAGGCAGGGCTTTCGAAAAGTCAGAACTGGCTGTTACCAAGGCCAGCGGGGAAAAGGTAACAAGTCAAGTCAGATTAGTGCCCCAAAACGGGAAAGGCAATATAAAAGGGAACAGGTCAACTGTAGACCAACTGATTAAAAAGAGCAACGTACACTATAATATAATTGAGACTAAATTAACAGAAGGTTCCTCAAGGCTGTCCAAAGGCCAGAAAGCAGTTCAAGAACATTTCAAATCTGGTAATAAGAATTTTGAGGTTAGATCTAATATTAAAGACTTTGGCTTAACTAAAGGAATGACTATTCATGTGGATGAGTATGAGATAGTTTATAAATATAAAAAATAAAATATTATAATTATGAACAAAAATGACGTATTAAAAATTATGGAAACTATTTTTTCTGACTCGTATTTTCATAATTGGGCCATAAGAAAAAGTGACAACGCAATTATATGTAAAACAGAGTATGGTTATAAAAGAATCATTTTTTGGTATCACAATGGTTATGACTTGACAAGGGATGATTTGGCCCTTGAAGTTAGACCCAATTATGAAATACGATTTAATGTACTGCATAAATGGTTTGAAAAATATTCTAAAAGAACATTGAAAGACCAGAGGGATGATTACAGCGTAGGCTTCGTAGGATGGATGATAGGTGCTAAAGATGAATTCTGCTTTTTGGAAAACCGTAAAGAATATGAGAAAGACCTCAGAGAATTATATATAGAAGTTGTTGAGAATTCCAAGCTAATTTTCAACAAGTACTCCTCATTACAGGATTATTATAGATATATAGTAGAGGAAACTATCAACGGAAAGAGTAAATGGCCCGATCAAGGAATAGAATGGGCTATGGGATTTTTGATAGGCACAAAGATAGTAGCTCCATCTGATTATCAGCGTGTGAAAGAAGCAGTCCTACAAAAAATTGAAATGATGAAAGACAGGAATGAACCTAATATTAGGATGTATTATGATGATTTGCCAATGATACTTGAAGACTTGGAAAATACTGACTTTAGCTCTGGGAAATGGGGGGCAATACCTCCTAAGTAGTGACAAATGATAGGCATGACATTTATCTGACAAAACGCTAATGAGCATACTACGCATATTCTTCACTCTTGCCCTGCAACTGGCTTGCTTAGGTGTCTTTCCTCTGTCGGCCACATCCAACCTCTACGACAAGGTGGACGACCTTACGCTGTCGTATGACGGCAACCGGCTGACGGACATCAGCCAGGGTGCAGACGTGGATGATTTCTACGACTACACACCCTACGGAGACCCAACGGCCACGTCAGGGCAGTGTACGTATGACCAGAACGGCAACATGACCTCCAACCGGCGCAAGGGCATTGCCTCCGTCACGTACAACCTGTTGAACCTGCCGGACATCATTACCTTTACCGACGGCAGCACCATATCCTATGCCTACGACATGACGGGCGAGAAGCGGCGGGCGGTGTATAGCACCGCCGCTGCCACCATGGAGCAGCCGGTTGCTGCTTCCCTACAGTCAGAAGGGGGAACGGCAGCACAAATAAAGTCGGGCGGCGGCAGCTTGACCACGACGGTGGACTACTTCGGCTCGCTCATTTTTCAGGATAACAACCTGAAGTACATCCGCTTGGAGGATGACGGCATCTGGGACGGTCTCCACGGCGGCTACTGCTTCTACGTCAAGGACCACTTGGGCAATGTCCGTTCGGTGAATAACCTGAACGGGGCCAGCATACAGACCAGCCAGTATTATCCGTTCGGGAAGGTGTGGGATGACTACATCTGGAACGGCAGCACGCAGCCCTTCCGCTTCGGCGGAAAGGAGCTGGACAAGATGCACGGCCTGGAATGGTATGACTTCGGTGCAAGGATGTACGACCCGGGGATAGGACGGTTTACGGGCATAGACAGCAGGGCAGAGGATTACTATGAGACAAGTCCCTACGCCTATTGCCTGAACAACCCGATAAAGAACACAGACTCGGATGGAAGGGGTGTATGGACTAAAGGTGCGAAGTTGCTGTGGCATGTCGGCAAGTCTGTAGCCAAGAACGGATGGAAGGCGCTAAACACTGCCGAGACATATACCAGTGCATTCGCTGACATACAGGAGTCCGTCAATACGCTGACGGACGCTAACGCATCCACCATGGACAAGGTCGCGGCGGGAGTCAGTCTGGCATCGGAAGCCTTGCCGTTAAGCGTCGGAGATGCAAAAGACGCAAGTAAAGTTATAAAATCCGCCCTGCATGGAAACTCAAAAGCCAGTACAAAGGCACAACATGCTTATGATATAATTAACACAGAAACGGGAAAAGTTGTAAAGACAGGAGTAAGTGGTGGAGCCATACGAAAAGACGGTAAGTCGGTAAGAGCAGAAAGTCAGGTAAGAGAATGGAACCATCAAGAAGGAACTGGCAAATACAAATCTGAAATTACCCATCATGAACCAGAAGGAGAGGGAGCGAGAAGTAGAATTTTAGATTATGAAAAAGAAAGAGCAGATAATTTTCGCAATCAGTTAGACCCAGAAAAACATAAAAGACCATAACACTATACACAATGAATTACAGATATATAATATTATGGGCAGGAAATTCAGGATTTGGTTCTGGATTTGGTGATGAGTTTGATAGAAAATTTACCTATAACACTTGGTTTATTTCTAATTATCTTTCTTTACGAGTAAGGAAACTGCATATTCCTACAAAAGGCCCATTTAATATGCTTTTTTGTAATATTACAAATGAGAAGAATCTGGTGAAGGAAAAGGCGGTTTCATCTTTGTCTGTAAATATACATGTTGAAGTTGAGGAAATTGAAAAGTATTTAAGCATGTCAAATGAAGTGGAGCGCTTTCAGTATTATCTTTCATTATTAGAAAGAGGTTACAAAATTGCTTCATATAGTTATGACATTCCTATTGATTCTTTCCTTAATCTTCACCAAGAGTTAAGAAACAATAATTATAAAAATGAGTGGCTATTCAAGAAAAAAAATATAAAAGAATATGGTATAAAAATAGTATTAGACCATGTGCTTACATCGTATGACTATAAACTAAGACTTTCGTTATTTGACACAAAGAATCAATTTATAACTGAGGGGTGTATTTATCAAACATACCCTGATGACATCTTTTTCAACAAGAACGTCAGACACTTGGTCGTGGAAGACGGCAAGTTGATTATTACCGACTTTCTTGATCATCCCCAGTTCGTATGTGAATTAAGTGATTTAAGCAATGGGATTGTAAAGTCTGTCTGCGTAGATGCAAACACACGCAAATATATCCCCAATGAAGAAAACAGAGAAAAGTTTGAAAGACTTAAATGGTAAGGTAATGAAGATGAAAGTAACAATTATAACTTTTGTCACGATTCTGTTCTCTTTGGGTCTTCATGCCCAAAGCGGGAAAGATGTCGTCGTTGACAAGATAACAAAACAAACAGTGGACTATGCCGTCGTAGCGGATAAAGCAAAGACACAGGATGCCGTGTGGGACTTCAGCCATGACGAACTGGACGGTAAAGACTTCCGGCAGACTTTTTTTCTGTGGTGCGACTCCACCGGCACGCATGTTAACATCAGCGAGAAAGGCACGCGGGCGTGCCATGACTTGCAGGGAGACACGCTCTTCATTAACGGCTACCATAACAGCCTGACGCGTATGGAGTATGACGAGGGCGAGGCATGGCTGCGTTTCCCGATGGCGGAGGGCGACAGCCTGACGGGCTTCTTCCACGGTCGCGGCACCTACTGCGACAAACTCGCCATGCGTACCTACGGACGCTACCGCACCAAGGCCGAACGCCTGGGAACGATGTTGCTGCCCGACGGCGACACCCTGCGGAATGTGCTGCACCTGAAGACCGTACGCATCAGCGCGGCACGCTACTACCCGATAGAAAAGCGAGACAGCCTGCGACCCGCGACAGCAGACAGCCTGCGGCTGTGGCTGACTACGGACACCGCCGCCACGCGCACGGTCGTCGCCCGTTGGTATGCCCCGTCCTGCCAATACCCCGTGCTGGAGACCCGTGCACTATTCCACGGCACTGAGTCCGCTCCCTATTTCACACTGGCACTCTACTACCCACCCTCAGTACAGGCGGAACAACAGAGGTCGGCAGCTTCACATAACAGTCTGGAACGGATGTTCGTGGCTGGCAATATGGCGGACATCGGCGCAGTGCCAGACGGCAATGGCGGGAAAGGCGAA
>ODAI011600658.1_pt1 | contig 23644 bp, 20 predicted proteins | sample 1539321 | NCBI WGS metagenome assembly ODAI01 (sample SAMN02144231, study PRJEB22623) | gut metagenome | biome: sheep rumen | host: Ovis aries | place: New Zealand | reverse complement strand
CAATAATACTTCCGCTGTCACCGAGAAGCTGTTTTAGCTGCGGCGAATAGAGCGTGTCGTCGAGAATAACGATGTAGTCAGCCTTTTCGGTCTGGCTTCGGTCGGCAACAGGCTTATCATCGAGCTTTGTGAAGGCTCTGACCGGTGCTCCGCGGCGTTCGGGTCCGAACGAGGGGAATGCGAGGGCGTATTTTTCATCACTGTTTATTGTATAAGCTGCACCCAACAGCTTTGCGGCAGTAAATGCGCCTTGTCCGCCGCGTCCGAGCCAAATTATCTCTTTCATAAGCGTTCTCCTATCGAATTGGTATGTTTTAATTATACAGCCTGCTTGTATATAAGTCAAATACTAAAGGCTTATTGCAGGCTATAGGCTGGATCTATATCCTGAGGTATTTCTTTATCTCCCGGATATATATCTCTGCCATTTCGCTCATAATGACGTTTTTCAGCGTTATATAGCCGATCTCCATTATCTCGTCAGTCGGACTTTCAAACGGTACGGCAACGTAATCCGAGCCGTTGAGCTCCTCACAGATTATTCCGGAGCAGAGTGTGTAGCCGTTCAGCCCGACCATAAGGTTCAGCATCGTTGCGCGGTCATTAGCCTTGATCGTTCGCTGATAATTACTTGTGCTGAGTATTTCCTCCGAGAGATAGAACGAGCTTCTGTCGCCCTGCTCAAAGGAAAGACACGGATACTCTGCAAGCTGCTCGAAATCTATCTTCTTCTCACTCGCAAGAGGATGCCCCTTCCAGAGATAGACATAGGGAGCACATTTTGTGAGAGTATGAAACTCCAGACCGCTGCCGGAAAGCAGCTTGGTTATAGACTTGCGGTTGAAATCGTTAAGGTATATTATTCCGATCTCACTGCGGAGAGTGGCTACGTCGCTGATTACCTCAGCGGTCTTGGTCTCGCGGACTGCAAATTCATACTCAGCCGTATCGAACTCCTTGACCATTTCAACGAACGCCTTTACAGCAAACGAATAGTGCTGGGAAGATACGCCGAATTTCTTCTTGACACTGCCCTTTCCTATGTACTTTTCGGCAAGGACGTCAAACTGACCTACCACCTGACGGGCATACTGCACGAATTCGCTGCCGTCATTGGTCAGGGTAACTCCCCTTCCGCTGCGATTGAAGATCTTTATGCCTATCTCCTTTTCAAGCTCCTGGACTGACGAAGTCAGCGAGGGCTGCGAGACATAGAGCAGCTCGGCAGCCTTGTTCATGGAACCGGTCTCGGAAATAGCGAGCATATATTTTAGCTGCTGTAAAGTCATAGTTTACCTCCGTTTATTTGTGGTGAGATTTACTATCTGATTATACCACATCTTCGGGAATGATACAATAGCTTTTATCATTCAAGACTGAAAAGTCCCGTGGTGAAGTATCTGTCTCCGCGGTCAGGGAACACTGTTACGATATTTCCCTTAGCACCGCTCTCTATGAGCTTCAGTACAGCCGCCATCGCTGCTCCGGAGGACGAGCCTGCGATAACGCCCTCACTCCTTGCAAGCATACGCGCCGTATCAAAAGCCTCAGTGTCGTTGACCTTTATGACCTTATCTACAAGTGTCATATCCATTGTATCAGCAATGAAGTCATTTCCTATTCCCTCAATGTTGTAGTCACTGTGTTCTCCGCCGCCCATAGTTGAGCCGATCGGATCAGCGAGAACACCCTTTGCTCCCGGAACACGCTCCTTGATGTAGCGGAGTATCCCGGTATATGTGCCGCCGCTTCCGGCACCTGCTACAACATAGTCGATATTGCCGTCCAGAGCCTCATATATCTCTCTGCCGGTAGTCTCATAGTGAGCGAGCGGATTGCTCTGGTTCTTGAACTGCTCCAGCGATACCGAACCGGGTATCTGTGCCTTGATCTCCTCAGCCTTTGCAACTGCTCCGAGCATCCCGAGCTCCCGGGGAGTATTTATGACCTCAGCTCCCAGAGCACGGAGAAGTGCCTGCTTCTCCGCGGAAAACTTAGTCGGTACAACAAAAATGATCCTGTAGCCTCTGTTCAGTGCTGCAAACGCAATGCCAAGTCCGGTATTTCCGGCAGTAGCTTCTACGATAGTCCCGCCGGGAGCAAGCACTCCCCTGCGCTCGGCATCGTTTATCATGTAAAGACCTGTGCGGTCCTTGACACTGCCGGAGGGGTTGTATAATTCGAGCTTTGCAAAGACGTTCACGCCTTCACGCTTAACGATATTTCCGAGCCTTACCAGCGGGGTATTGCCGATAAGCGACTGCATTGAATCATAGTAATTCATCACTTTACCTCCGCCTTAGCAATTGCCTGATCTATGTCTGCGAGGATGTCCTCGATGCTCTCGATGCCGACTGAAAGGCGTATCAGACCGTCTGTTATGCCGACCTTTTTGCGGATATCCGCTGGTATCGAGGCGTGGGTCATTGTAGCAGGATGGCATACGAGGGATTCAACTCCGCCGAGGCTTTCAGCAAGCGATACAAGCTCAAGGCTCTCGAAGAACCTGCGTATATCGTAGTTCTCATGAAGCTCAAAGGATATCATCGCACCGCCGTTCCTTGCCTGTCTGCGGTTGACCGCAAAGCCCTGTGAGCTCTCCAGTCCGGGATAGTAAACGTTCTTCACTGCCTTGTGCGCCGAGAGGAATTCAGCAGCTTTTTCGGCATTGTAAACGTGTCTGTCCATGCGGACGGCAAGCGTCTTTATACCTCTTATGAGGAGGAAGGAATCGAACGGTCCGAGTACACCGCCTGTCGAATTCTGGATAAAGGCTATCTTCTCTGCAAGCTCCTTATTGCTCACAACTGCAAGACCTGCAACTACATCACTGTGTCCGCCGAGGTACTTTGTCGCGCTGTGAACAACGATATCAGCCCCGAGTTCAAGCGGTCTCTGGAGATATGGCGTCATGAAGGTATTGTCCACAATGACGAGAAGACCGTGCCTGTGTGAAACCTCCGCAACTGCCTTTATATCAGTGACGGTCATCAGCGGATTTGCCGGACTCTCGATTATAGCAGCCCTGACATCCGGAGTGATCTGGCTTTCATAGACTGTAAGGTCAGTAGTTTCTGCAATGGTGTAGGTTATACTGAAGTGGTCAAACACCTTACTGAGAAGACGGAACGTTCCGCCGTAGACATTGCTTGAGATCAGCACGCGGTCACCGCTGTGAAGAAGGCTCAGTACAGCCGTAAGTGCAGCCATTCCGGAACCGAATGCAAAGCCTGCATAGCCGCCTTCAAGCTCGTTTATAAGCGCCTCAAGCGCCTCTCTGGTAGGATTGCCTGTGCGGGAATACTCATATCCCCTCATTTTTCCGAGACCGTCCTGCTTGTAGGTCGAGGTCTGGTAGATCGGCACATTTACTGCGCCGGTACGTTCGTCTATGGATATACCTCCGTGGATAAGTGCTGTTTCTGTATTATTGAATCTGCTCATGATAATTCTCCTTATTCATAGTCATAGCCTGCGGTATAAGCAGCCGAGATCAGGCTCACGTTTTCAAATGCTTTAAGTCCGTCAGTGCGTCCGGAAAAGTATTCTCTCTGGACCTTTTCCGGCGGCATATAGGTATCTATCTGGAACCCGAGCGAGTAAAGCGCGCGTGATACCTCGTTGTAGTCAAAGCCGCCGCGCATCACCTCTCCGAGAGATTCCGTTATTTGTTCAAGACGGTAAACTCTGCGCGGGAATTCGCCTGTCTTTATGGGGTAATCAAATACAAGTCCGCTGCCGAGCGAGGAAAGCTCAGCCATCTGAGCAAGTGTATCCGCGAATACATCGAGCGTCAGATAATACGAAACTCCGAGTATACTGAAAAATGTCTTTTTTCCCGGATCAAAGCCCGCTGCAAGAAGCTTTCCGCACATTCGCTCCTTCTCGAAATCGACCGGTACATAGTGTACATTCCGACGGATATTCCACTCCAGCTCCGATATCTTCTGGAGCTTATAGCGCTGGGTATCAGGGTGGTCTATCTCAAAGACCTCGATATCCTCGTTCTCGTTGCGGAAGGCGAAGGTATCGGAACCGGCGCCGCAGATGACATACTGTATCTTGCCGTTCTCAGCAGCAAATTCAGCGAGCCTGCTCTCGGAAAAATGTATTCTCGAAAGCGGGATAGGTGCTATATACTGGGTTATGAGCTGCTCTGTATCCTCGCGTGAGAAGCTCTGTGTGCCGTCAAAGCCTCCGCTTATCATTTCATAAATGCTGTCGTATTCCTCCTTGCCGAGCATATCATATGCAAGGTAGTCGTCGTATATTTTATTGTGTGAACGGTTGGAGTGCCATGCTCTTGCGAACGCGCACATCTTAGCGGTCACGCTTTCTCTTTCATTGACCATAATGAACCTCCTGAAAATAAAAACGCGGAATGCCACCGCATTCCGCGCATAACAGCAAGCGCTGTACCTCACTCAGTGATATCAGGACAAAGCGCAACATCGCTGATCATAAGTCTGCGGGATACGGGCGTTCATAGAAATATTAATACAACAACACATCATATTGAAGCCTCTCATGTTCAGCTCTCCTTTGCTAATACTTCGTTTACCTATCGGGTATGTATGTATTATAGCACCGATATCTTACTTTGTCAATAGGTTTTGTCTATAATCGGCAATAGTTATAGAATTTCCTTATAATCAACCGTAAATTTTTGTGGTTTTCCCAGACAGTAAAAAACCCCTGAACCTGAGTTCAGAGGTATTCGTTCAGTGTTTCCAGCGAAGAAGGTAGTTCTGGAGCTTATTGAATATGAAGGTCACTCCGATGACTACGAAGCCGATGACGAGAAGTCCGGTGATCGTGCGGGTGTAGTCGCCGAAATCCGAGTAATATTTGACATAATACCCCATTCCGTCCTTAGCATTTATCATCTCCGCAGAGGTGAGGAGTATGAACGAAACGCTGAGTCCCTGATTGCATCCGAGGAAGATCTGCTGCAATGATGCCGGAAGTATTACCTTGAACAGCATCTCGATCCTGCCCACGTTCAGCACCTTTGCCGAGTCGATTATCTTCTTGTCAACTCCAAGAACTCCGCTCATCGTTCCGGCAAATACCGGCCAGAAGGTCGCAAGGAATATTACGAATACTGATACCGACTGGAATGTCGGGAGAAGCGCAATACCATAGGGAATATATACTATCGGGGGTATCGAGCTGAAAAATTTGGTGATATATGTAGCAGCGCTGCCTACTCTTGCGCTCCAGCCGATGAACAGCCCGAGCGGTACTGCAACAACCGCCGCAAGGAAGAAGCCCTTGATTATCGTAACGAGCGAGCTTCTTACGTTCGTCCATATCTTATCCCTGTCGAGAACAAACTGGTGTACGACCTTGCCCGGGGCCGGGAAAAGCAGGTCGTTGAGGTAATTGTACTTTGCCGTCGCAAGCGTCCACGCCGCCAGAAATACGAATACAAATCCCGCTATATCGAGCAGAAGTGCAAGTGACTGTTCCTTCTTGATAAGTGCTGAGCCTGCGAGGACTACTCCTTCCACGCCAATTATAAACTTTACCAGCGAGCCTGTATATACAGCCTTTGTTGACTGATCCGGAAGAAGCTGTATAAGCAGAAGTACAATGAACAGGAGATGTGTGACACGGAGGAATCTCTTTTTTATCGTCATAATACCACCTCATCCCCGCCTATACGCTCAGCAATGTCGTTATACAGCAGTGAGAGGAGTTTATTGCGGAATTTACCGTACTCATCCGTCTTTACAAGGTCCTCACGTCTGCGGGGACGCTCGAAAGGTACATTCACTATCTCATGCACCGTTCCGGGGTGAGCTGTCAGTACAACGATCCTGTCTGAAAGAAGTATAGCCTCATCTATGTCATGTGTAACAAATACAACGGTCTTGCGCTCCTCTGAACCATCACCCTCCCAGAGCTTGAGAAGAAGCTCCTGGAGTATAACGCGGTTCTTGGCATCAATAGCGCTGAACGGTTCGTCCATAAGAAGTATCTCGGTATTCATTGCAAGTGCTCTGGCTATCGCCGCACGCTGCTGCATACCGCCGGAGAGCTGTGAAGGATACTTCCCGCCGAAGCCGGACAGCCCCACCTTAGTGAGAAATTCGTCAGCAATTCTTGAACGCTCACTGCGCTTAACGTCATGACGTGCCTGCTTTATTCCGAACTCGATATTCTTTTTTGTTGTCATCCACGGGAACAGGGAGTAGTGCTGAAACACTACTCCTCGCTCTGTACCTGTTCCGTGAAGCTCCTTGCCGTCGATCTGGACAGTGCCGCCTGCCGGGGCATATAAGCCCTCAAGCACGCTGAGCAGAGTTGATTTTCCGCAGCCGCTTGCACCGATAACGCTTACGAACTCGCCGTTTCCAACGTTGAACGACACGTTTGTAAGAGCGTTGAAGCTCCGCTTATTCTCCGTATAATTCACTGTCAGATCCTTTATCTCGATCTTATTCGTATTCATTGAAATGCTCCTCTAATGATTTATAAATGTCGTCCGAGCCCTCTGCAAGAATGCTTTCAAGAGCCTTCTTGTATATTTCAGTATTGTAATGGGAATCAATGTCATAGTCCTCTGTATAGCCAAGCTCAACGATCGTGTTTTTCAGCTCGATAGTTCCCTGCTTGTCGGGGTCAGGAACTGAGAAGCCGAATCCGTCGTAAAGTTCAACGTTAATGAGATCATCCTCGATATCTATGTACTTCTTTACATCCTTAACAGTCTTCTCATGGTCAGTCTGGGAGAAGTGGTAGGCTTTTATGAACGCCCTCTCTATTGCGATATATGTGTTGGGGTTTTCGCTGAGTGCGGATGTCGTTGCGACCTGACGGCAGCAGGGCTGATTTGCAAGAGCCGGCTCGTTAGCGCAGTAGTAAACTACTTTGTAGCCCTGGGATTTTGCAAGCGATGTATAGGGAGAATAAGCCGAAGCTGCATCTATTGATTTGTTGAGAAGTGCAGCGTAGGCGTCCTTCTGGCTGTCGAAGTAAACTATATTTACCTCATCTTCACCGTCTCCGATTGCAATCCCGGCATTCTTGAGAAGTATCTGGAGTTCTGCATCCTGAACAGAGTTCTTTACGGAAGCAACGTTCCTTCCCTTGAGGATCTCAACGCCGAGCTCATCCTCATCAGCAAATTCTGACTTGATAACGTAGCCGTGTCCGTTAGTCATTGCTCCGCCGAATATAGAAACGTCGTGTCCCTGGCTCTGGAATGTCAGCGTAGGTACTGAACCGATAAAAGCTACATCAAGCTTTCCGGATTCAAGACCGTTCACAAGCTCTGAAGCACTGGAGAACTGAGTAAGGTCAACGTCAAGTCCCTCCTCATCGAAGAAGCCCTCCTCCTTAGCAACAAACGCAAGCAGATGAGCAGTTGAATTGAGATGTCCTATCGTTATATCAGTCTTTTCCGGAGTGCCGAGAACTGCCTCTGCACTGTCACCGCAGCAGTCGGCGGGCTCATTTGTGCAGCAGTCGTTTGTTTTGCCCTCGCAGCAGTCTGCTGTCGTGTCAGCCTTGGTGCTGCTCTCCTTCTTGCTGCTTGACGAGGAATTGTTAAGTCCGGCGCAGCCCGTAAGCAGCGATAAGGACGCGAGAATTGAAACCATCTTGATCTTGTTATTCATATTTATCACCTTTCAAACCAATTAAAAAATTTTACCTGTTGTACTAACCGATGTGTTTCTGTTCAGCAACATCGCATTCGCTCCGAGTTGATGATCTGTCTTAGATTTTTCATCTTATCACTTCCTGTGTTTTTCTATGTGTTAATCATACCATACCTATAGGATTTTGTCCAATACATAATGCTTATTATTACTTATAGCCTCAGCTTATTTACTCTAAACCACGGTATAAAGGCAAAAAAGCTCTCCTTCCATATCCGGAGAGCGTCAGTATAACAAAAAAGGACGCACTTAATGCGTCCTTTTAACGGTTATGAAATTCTTCTGCCTTTACCCTTCTTGCGCTTCTCGATAGGCTGTTCCTTTCCGCCCATGTCCTCGAAAACAGGCTCCTCATCATCCTCCTCAGCAAAGCCGGTAAGCTCGGGATTGACCTGACCTATGCTTGTATAATAAGGATTGATAACATACTTCTGTATGATCGGATAGCTCCTGAAGCAGCTAACAAACGCTATGAATGCCGCCGGATAAAACGGCAGCAGCGTCATGAACACCGGCAGCGCAAACAGCAGCAGCGGAAGCATCAGCACTAATATCAGCACTACCAGCAGAAGCGTCAGCAGATTGCGCTTCATCGCTACAAACGCAAGCATGAGCGAGTTCTTGATAAGATTTTTCAGCGAAAGACTTGTCGCAACCATCATAAGGTAAATGTAGAAATTCATCATTATTACCAGCAGCACGAAGCTGTAGGTTATAATCAGCGGCAGGTAAAGTATCTGCGAACCGAGCTGTGTGGCAAGTCCCGGATATACCTCTACCGCTGCAAACGCCGACATTGCTACAATGCAGTCAATAAATCCTACAACTGCCGCCTTCTTGAAATTAGCCCTGAAGCCGCGGAAAAAATCCCGGACAACATAAACGTGCTTCTCAATAAGATAGCAGCGCATTACTCTGGTCAGTCCGGCCGTTGCCGGTCCGATAAGTATCATGAAGGTCAGCACAAGCACTCCGATAAGTCCGAGCGCAGGTCCTGCCGATGATACATGGGTTATGACCGTCAGCACCAGCATGAGCGGTAAAAAAAACATGAAATAGAGCAGATTAAGCCCCGCAAGCTGCCAGAATTTTCTTCCCAGCAGATCAAGAAAAAGCGCAAAGCCTGTCTTTTTCGGCGCGTGTTTTGATATACCCGTGCCGGCACTTTCGTAATCCTTAAAGAACAGCCCCAATTTTAACATTCCTCCAGTTCATCACAGTCCGGAAAGCGCAAGATGCAGCGTTCCGACACCAATAGAGATCATAAGTGAAAGCAGCAGCAATACTGCAAATTTTATACTGTAAAGCCTCAGATCAACAAGCTTTTCAGCTCTCAGCTCTCCTGTCACCCACAGGCTCAGTACGCCCGTAGATACGCGCAAAAGCTCCCTCACAGCAAGCACAGCAACTCCGACCGAAGCAAGTGCTCCGGGCATAAGCAGGAACGTCACCTTAGCAGCAGCTCCCGCGCCCTCGGCAGAGTAGAGTGCTGCCGATGAAGCTCCTATCCCGAATCCGCGATAGATAAGCAGCGATATCCCGATAGGCTGTCCGAGTGCGAAAAGTCCCGAAAAATAGCAGGCCAAAAGAAATACAGCAGAGCTGAGGAAGGTGTTTCTCATGACTTCAAAGGCTGTATTTCCGCTTTTTCCCGTCAGAAAGCACTGGTGTACCGCAAGCGGCAAGGCTCCTGAATGAGCCGAACCGTAGACCGATCCTGCTATGATACCTGCCACAGCCGCCGTACAAAGAAGCATGGCAAATATCTTCCGTGACTGGCTTGATGTAAGAGTTCCTGTGTTTTTCATTGTGCATCATCCTTTCATTACAAGGATATGCACTGCCTGTCCGGTTTAGAACTTACTTTGAAAGCTCGTAAGCGCGCTTTGTGCAGCTTTCGCAGCAGTTCTTCACAACGTTCGTGAGCTCTCCCTCATAGAGCCTGTCAAGACCTGCAAGAGTAGTACCTCCGGGCGATGATACCATCTTTATAAGCTCATCGATGGTATTGCCGGAATCGGTTATCATTTTTGCCGAACCGATAAGGCTCTGCGTGAACAGCTCCTGAGCTGCGGCACGGTCTATGCCTACAGATTCAGCATAGTCGATAAATCCCTTTGCAAAGAGGTAGATGAAAGCCGGACTGCTGCCGTTTATCGCAATGATCTCTTTCATCTTGTCCTTCGGGATAACGGCTGCCTTTCCGCATATACGGAATATATTGAGTATGACCTCAAATTCCTCATCGGTAACTCTTTCGTTGCGCGAAAGAGCAGATGCTCCCTCACCGAGAAGAAGCGGAGTGTTCGGCATAACGAGTATCACCTTTGCATCTGAGCGGGTCTTTGATGCTACAAATTCGTCAGTGATGCCGGCTGCGATAGATACGAAAACTGTTTCAGAGGAAGCTCCGGGAGCTGCTGCCTCAAGTACACCCTCGATTATCTGCGGCTTTACTGCAAGGAACACATACTTGCACTGTCTTGTGAGCTCAGCCTCGTTCTCCGCAGCCTGAACGCCATTTTCCGCAAGCGCAGCGACCTTAGCCGAGTCAGGGTCGAATGCAAGCAGCTCTATATTTCCTGAAAGACTGCTTGAAGCGATGCCCTTCATTATAGCCGAACCCATATTTCCGGCTCCGATAAAACCTATCCTTATATTATCCATAGAAAACTCTCCTCAATATAAAATATGCCTTTTCAGGCGATTACATATTATATTATACTACATTCTGCACAAGGTTTCAAGTGAAATTTCGGTGAATTTTTTGGGTATGTATCTTTTTTGATAGTCTTGCGTCGCAAATTGCCATTATACCGCATTATTTGTTATTTAACCAGTTTTAAAAGCAATACCGCACAGAGACCTCAGAGTTCTGTGCGGTTTTTTGCTGATTCCTGATATTCACGGAAATGAGGCGGTATATCAGTTTGAAAACGGCGTCAGTCCGAGTGCAACTGAGTTGTCACAGTCAATGATGTACGTCACTTCACTGAGATAATCCTCCCATTCAGAAGAAGACATATATGTTATCGTACCTTTGCATTCATTCTTTTTACCCTTGATAAGTGCATTTGCGCCGTCAATAAATATGTCCCTGTTGTTGGTGCTGCTTGAAAGCGCAGTCGTCTCGATCAGGAAATACTCTCCTGCGCCCTCACCGCTGTCCCATATCTCAACAGCGACCTGAGCGTGTCCGGGCGGAAATACCAGAAAGGCGTGCATATTCGCGCTCTGCAAAGCACTCGCCATAACAAGCGAGGTCTCGATACAAAGACCCGATTTCTGTGCAAGCACTTCATTTGGAAGGAGAATACGCTGGCTGCTTCCGCTGATCGAAAAGGGGTCCATATTGTACCTGACGCCGGTCTCGTACATTGCTCTCATAAGTCCGGCGACCTGTAAGTAGGTCGTTGTGTAATTATTCCAACCGGTAGACTGATACCCCGCGAGAGCCTCAAGCTTTCCGCTCGTCATTGCCGAAATCTCATCTATCGCAAGGCGCTTGAGCTTTGTTATCTCCGACGATTCAGGCGTGAGAAAGCACAGTATATTATCCTGTGTTGCATAGCCGTATTCGTCAGAATACCATTCAAAATCGTTTCTGCTCTTGATCGTAACAGAGAAGGTCTTTGCCTGTATAAGAGCAGAGCCGTCGTTCTCATAAATAGAAACCGTAAGCTGTGCAGGCTTTGCGGATGAAAGGTCAATATCGCCCGAAAGAGCCGGCGGCTTGATGTACACGGTCTTGTAGTAGGGGTCGATCTTTACAGAATCCCTGAACTTCTGTGTGAAGCCCTCTATTTCCGCCTCTATGACCACATCCCGCGTTCCGCTGAGGGTACCGACCTTGACTATCGCAAACGCATCGTAGGTATTGTAAAGCGAAGGATAGATAGTGTCAACAGCCTCGATCTCACAGAGTATCTCATTCTGCGAGGTATTTTCAAATTTATAGTCTGCGCGCTCCTCAGCGCTGAGATCAGAGTATTTGCCTATCTCCTTGGCAAGCTTCAGAGCTGCGCTGCGCTGCTTCCCGGAATGTTCCCCTTCTTCATCAAGAACATCGAATATCTTGTCGTAGAGATTGCCGTCAATTACCTTGTGCCTTTCTTCAAGACAGCATGCAGAAAAAATCCTGAGAATATCCTCGTTCCGGAGCGCAGCCTTATAATTCTGGAACATCGCTACATCAAGCGATACGGACGATTCGTACTTCGACCACTCAGTTTCAAGACACGGCGGTACGCTGTCGATAGTTTTAATGCTGTCATCAACAGAAAGGATCCATTCCTCATAATCGGAGATGAATTTGCTGTCTGACGAATAATCCTCCGGATTCGGCCGCTCGGCTATCTGGTCGTTGTAGAATACAGAGTAATCGTTGACGAACGAATACATCTCGCGCATTGTATCCGAGGATGTATAGCACATACTGAAATACTGCTTTGCCGCGTCCCTGACTTTTTTGTCAAGGTCGTCTATCTTGTCAGCCTTCTTCTGCATGGACTCACATTCGTCAAGATAATCCGAGAGCAGATCAGTACATCTTGTCCAGCATTCGTCCGAATCGTCCTCGTCAAGTATACTGTTGACCTCATTGTATGTATCGTTTGTAAGCGTTCTAAGCTCGCTGACATAGCCGGTCAGCTCGGTCAGCGCTTCATCAGTTGAAGTCGATGTATCATCATCGTTTCCGGGCGACACTGTCGTGACCGCTGAGCTATCTTTGTCAGAACTGCCGAGAAGCTTCCAGCCTCCGAATCCTCCTCCGGCAAGAACTGCTGCTGCGACCGGAATGGCTATGAGACCCTTTTTGCTTTTTTTAGGCTTTGCCGCTGTCACCGGAGCAAACTCACCGACCGGCACAAACTGCTGCGGTGCCGTATCAGAAGAAAAATCCGGTTTAACGTTTCCCGCCTCATTCATTCCGGCAGGAGAAGTAACCTGCGGCTGAACTGGCGAAGACTGGGGATACACCGGCGGCGGAATCAGCGGAGCGTTGTTCTCCTGAGGCGCTGCTGCAAAGCTTTTTCCGCAGAACCGGCAGAATTTGGACGCATCTCCTATCTGCTTCCCGCAATTTGGACAAATCATTTCAACTCCTCCTTATTGTGCTTATTCACTTTCTTCCGAAGAAAACTGGCTCTCATGACGAGTGAAGAAATCAGTCCTCGGAGGCAGGAATTTCAGCTTGTGCTGAGTACCAGTGAAGTAATTTATCGGCTCAAAGATCGTATCCCACGACCAGATACGTTCATCCGCACCAAGATACTCGCGGAGCTTCTCAGTGCCGAACGGAGCCATAGGATGAAGCAGCACTCCCGCTATCCTTATCATATAGAACAGGTTCGCAAGGGACTGTTTAAGTGCTTCCTTATCCTCATAGGTACCGGTCAGGTTCTTCGCCATATACTTGCTGCCATTGCGGATATAGCTGTCAAGAACGTAGGTACACTGGTGGAACGCAAATTTCGACATATGTCTTTCGTATTCCAGAACAGCCTTCTTTGCATCGGCTATGAACTGCTCCTCAGGTGCATTGTCAGGCATAACGCCGTCAAGCTCCTTCTGGGCTGTATAGAAAGCAGTGCGTATCATACGGTTGTAAACATTTGAAAGGAGCAGGCCGTCCTTTACTACAGGGTCGGCATCCTCGGGCTTTGCATCGGGATTATAGGGCTTGGGCATGAAGCTGACCGAGCGCTGTCCCAGCCCCAGACCAAGCCAGTGCATACGAAGCTGCTCCGGAGTATAATGTTCAAGGAGGTCGTCAGCCATAGGAGGCTTTACCGCTCCGGAGCTCGATGCCTTCTTGTCAAGGAAAAGAATATGATGATTCGCAACGATAACAGGCATCTGGAGCTCACCTTCCTCCGGGAATGCAGTCTTTGTCTCGGAAGCCTGCTGAGCCATCCACATCGCAGGCTCAGCAATACCGTAGAAGTAGATATTGTCCTGCCCTATGAACTGATAAACTCCTGACTCCCTGCTGCACCAGTAATCCTTCCATTCCTCCCTGCTTCTTCCTTCCTTTTCAAGGTAGGTCTGGGTGAAGGAGATAGGTGCCCAGAGCGACTCCGGCCATACCCACACAGTAAGTCCTTCCTCGCCGTCCATGACAGGTGCAGGTACGCCCCATTCGATATTTCCGGTAAGTCTGAACGGTACAAGTGTCTTTCCTGTTCGGTAGCGTATGCCGTTCTCAGTGAGTACACGGCAGGCTTCATCGCATTCGGAAAGTTTCGTGAACTGAATCGTGAACGAAGGCTTCTTAGGCTCCTCGAGGTACTCATGTTCGGGCATGGAATCCCTGAGAGCGAAGTATTTCTCCTCAAATTCACGCTTTACATATATTACCGGAGGCTTGAGGAATTCATCTATCGTCTTCCATACGACCGGACGGATATCCTTGCGCTTCCTGATATCCTCTATCCATTCCTTCATGAGGCCCTCATAGTCACGGAGCTTGAAGTACCAGTTCGTGACGGGCTTCATCGAAGGTGTTTCACCGGTGAGTGTGCTGACAGGATTTATCAGATTCTCCGGCATATACTGATGACCAAGGTCGCACTCATCGGCATAGCCCTTTTCCGAAGTGCAGCCCTCTACCGGGCATTTTCCGACTACCTGTCTGCCGTTGAGGAACACTCCCGCTTTTTCGTCGAAGAACTGCATCGTAGAGATCTTGCTGAGCTGCCCCTTCTTATAGAGCGATCTGATGAACCAGTCTGTGACTTCGGCGTGTATCTCCTTTGAACGTCCGAGTCCGGAGGCCGCAAAGATGTCAGGTGATATGCCGTAAGCATCAAGTGTAGCCTGCTGCTTATCGTGATTTCGCTGAACGAAGTCCTCAAGGGAGCCATCAAACTCTCCTCTTTCGACCTTGAGCCTCCAGCCCTCCGCGATAGGAGAACCGTAGCAGTCCGTACCGCCCACGAATATGACATTATCCTTGCCGATACGGTCACGCATGAACCTTGCAAAGGTATCCGCAAATACGAACATTCCGCCGACGTGACCGAAATGGAGCTCCTTGTTTCCGTATGGCATACCGCCGGTAATTACTGCTCTTTTCGGGAATACTGGGCGCGGTATCTCAAAATTCTTCTTATCGTTTTTATCTGACATTTTACAATCCTTCTTTATAGTAATCTATCACGCAAAACGTTCGAGGCGTCTGCGAGTAATATCTTCGCCGAGCACATGGCTTACCTCCCAGATGTCGGGAGCATTGGCGTGTCCGGTAAGGGCTATGCGGAGCATATTGGTTATGTGGACGATGCTGCCCTTGTACTGCTCCGGGTTCTTCTTGTAGTCCTTAGGCTTGACAGCAAATCCCATTTCCTCAGTTATTTTCTTTACCTTCTCAAACCACGCAGCACTGTCGTCATTATGGTCGTATGAGGCGATATAGCGTCCGAAGAAGTCCTTCACATCCTCGGCACTGCACTCAGCGGGCATCTCATCAGAAACAGTAAATGTCTCATCATAGTAGAAGCTCATGAAGTCACACGCCTGCTTCCATGTCTCGAGGTCCTTACGGGGCTTTGCGGCATTCCTGCCGACGTTCAGGGCAGCAAGAGTACGCTCCGGATATTTGTTTATAAGCTCAGCGAACTCCTTGTTGTATTCGCTGCACCATGCGAGCCACTCACTGTATATCTTATCCGCACTCATCCTGCCGATGACGTTCTTGGAAATATCACGGAGCTTGTCAAGGTCAACAAGAGCTCCTGAAACCGACATCTTGGACAAAGAGTACGGGAAATCTCTGTAGTCTGCGTCTGGATTAGCGAGGCGCCATTCCTCATAGTTTGAATTGAGGACGGTCAGCAAAAACTCCCAGACTGCATCGGGACTTATTCCCTCCTGCTGGTAGTATGAAAGTGCAAGCTCGGGATCCTTGCGCTTGGAGAGCTTGCGCTTTCCGGTGCCTTCAAGCTTCATAAGCGTCGCTGTATGGCAGTATATCGGCTGCTTCCAGCCGAATACATTGAACAGCTCGACGTGCATAGGCAGGGACGAGAGCCATTCCTCTCCGCGTATAACATGGGTAGAGCGCATGAGGTGATCGTCGATAACATGAGCGAAGTGATAGGTCGGTATGCCATCGCTTTTCAGCAGAACAAAATCCATATTGTTCCTCGGCATTTCGACCTTTCCGCGTATCGCGTCATCAACTGAGATGTATTCATCGGTCTCAACGCCCTTGTAGCGAAGCACCCATTCTCTGCCCTCACCTATCAGCTTCTCAGCTTCTTCGACCGGAAGATCACGGTACTTAGCGTATTTTCCGTAAATGCCGGGATTCTCCTTTGCAGCGGTCTGCTGTTCGCGGAGAGCGTCGATCTCCTCCGCAGTCAGAAAGCAGGGGTAAGCAAGTCCGCGCTGGACGAGCTGCTTTGCGAAAACATGGTAAATATCCTTTCTCTGACGCTGACGGTAGGGACCGTAGGATCCATTGTCGCCGTCAGAGACAGCTCCCTCATCGAAATGAACGCCGAAATAATTCATGGCGTTGATGACAGTCTCGACTGCGCCCTCGACCTCACGCTTGTTGTCCGTATCCTCAATACGAAGGTAGAACACTCCGCCTGACTGATGAGCGATACGCTCGCCGATAACGGCATTATACAGATTTCCCAGATGTACAAATCCCGTAGGGCTCGGACCTATCCTCGTCACACACGCTCCCTCAGCAAGTCCGCGCTCGGGAAAGCGTTTTTCAATGTCCTCCGGAGTCTCGGAAACGTCCGGGAACAGAATATCTGCAAGCTTCTGATTATCCATAAACACACACCTTTTGAACAAGTTCTTTCTGCCGGATACAGTACGGCATACACAAAATATTATATCATAATGTGCAGATTTTGTCAACCGGCGATACAAGTGTTTTTCCAGTGTTTTTTAAGGAGATATTGTCACGCAGCATCAGCTTTATTTGTTGACATTAAAGCCCGGTATATGCTATAATATATCCATCAGAACAACGTTTATCACGAAACGAGGTGGAACTATGGCATTTACTATTATCAGGGACGACATCACAAGGGTAAGGGCTGATGCGATCGTCAATGCCGCAAATTCTTCGCTTCTGGGCGGCGGAGGCGTTGACGGCGCTGTACATCGTGCTGCCGGACCTGAACTGCTTGCGGAATGCAGAACTATCGGAGGCTGTAAAACCGGCGAAGCTAAGCTCACCGGCGGTTATAAGCTGAATTGCAGATATATCATCCACACTGTAGGACCGGTCTGGAATGGCGGAAACAAAGGTGAGGAGGAACTGCTGAAAAACTGCTACAGGAATTCGCTTGCCCTCGCAGCCGGAAACGGCTGTGCAAGCATTGCTTTCCCGCTGATCTCCTCCGGGATATACGGCTATCCTAAGGATAAGGCGCTCGCTGCCGCGATATCGGTATTCAGAGAATTCCTTGCAGATCACGATATGGAGATAATCCTTGTTATATTCGACCGGGACAGCTTCGAGGCGAGCACGACTATCGTCAGCGATGTCCGCCAGTACATAAACGATGCCTACGCTAAGGCTCACGAGGATAAACGCGAACGGTCTTCTTCAGTTATCCCCCATGAGTTTGCAGCACCAATGGCAAGCGCTGCAAATGCTGAGCCAGAAAAACGCCGGCTGTTCTCAGGCGCATTCCGGAAAAAACGGAAGATAAGCTCCTCCGAGCCCATGCCTATGATGGACGCCTGCCGCGCGGAAGCAAGCATCGAGGATATCATCCTGTCAAGGGACGAATCCTTCTCCCAGGCGCTCCTGAGGATGATAGATGAAAAAGGCATGACTGATGTCGAGACCTATAAAAAGGCAAATATCGACCGCAAGCTCTTTTCCAAGATCAGGAGCGATGTGAATTATAAGCCTAAAAAGCAGACTGCCGTTGCCTTTGCCATAGCCCTTGAGCTCAACATGGACGAAACCGAATCCCTGCTCGAAAAAGCCGGCTTTGCACTCTCAGGCAGCCTTAAATTCGATCTTATCATACGCTATTTCATCGAACACGGGAACTATGATATCTTTGAGATAAACGAAACACTTTTCGCCTTTGACCAGTCACTTATCGGCGCTTAAATTGTCGCTTTAAAAGCGACCATACTCCTCCGGATATGTTGTATACTATAGTTACAGTAAAGGAAACGCACAGGGCGGTTCCGGAAAACATATCATGGAGGTAGTATTATGAAAAAGAATTTAACCGAACTGGTATTCATCCTTGACGAAAGCGGCTCAATGGCTGGCCTTACAGACGATACAATAGGCGGCTTCAATTCACTCATCAGCAAGCAGAAATCCGAAGAAGGCGAGGCTCTTGTATCGACAGTGTTTTTCAGCAGCGGATCAAAGGTGGTGCATGACAGGCTAAAGCTTGAGAACATCCCTGAGCTTACAAGAGCGGACTATGTTCCCTCAGGCTGCACTGCCCTCCTCGACGCAGTCGGCGATACCATACGCCATATCGCCGACATCCACAAATACGCCCGCGATGAGGACCGTCCCGAAAAAACCCTCTTTATCATCACGACCGACGGCATGGAGAACGCAAGCCGCAAGTTCACCCTCCGCGAGATCAAGCACATGATCAGCAAGGAACAGGAAAAGTACGGCTGGGAATTCATGTTCCTCGGCGCCAATATCGACGCTGCTGAAACCGCCGGTTCAATGGGTATCCGCACTGAGAACGCTGTCAACTACCGTGCTGACGAATGCGGGACCGGAGTTCTCTATGAGGCAGTCGGCTGCGCGGTCAGCAGCATGAGGCAGAAAAGAACAGTCGGCTCAGCATGGAAGGCTTCTATCGAGGCTGACAACAACAGCCGCGGCAGCTCCGCTCCATCCGCACCGAAAAAGACTTCCAAAGGACGTATCTTCGGTATCTTCAAATAACAGCAAAGCCCCTGAGGAAGCGCTCCTCAGGGGCTTTCATAATGCGTACAGGTTCATGAACCTGTTCCGCTGTATCTCGATGCACCGTGCATCCAGACCTTGTAGCTGACCGCGAAAAACGCAAGTCCCAGAACCGGCGAAAGCCATGAAAGCAGCGGTATCTCGTCCGGTCTCAGTATCACAAGGCTCGGATAGTAGGCTATAAAGGCTATCGGCATCACGAAGGTGAAAATAAAGCGGAATACAGGGCTGAATATCGTTATCGGGTACTTTGCATAGTCCTTGAACCTGAATGCAAGGTCGAGGACATAGAATGAATTCTGGATCCAGAAGCAGGACGCTGCCGCTGTGTTCTGCAAGGCTATCATGATAAGTGAAGCCGTGAGCAGGAATACTATCATTTTCAGCAGCATCAGCGGAGTGAACCCGAGCCCGATCTTCGTCCATGCGAAAATCAGCGTGCCAAGTCCGAACGCAAACTGTCCCAGTCCCTTGATGTCAAATACCTCCGACTGATAGTAGAAGAATATATTTATCGGGCGGAAGCAGTACTTTATGAAATCGCCCGAATAGACATTCTGCCTCAGGCTCCAGTTGTTGTCGAACAGACACTGTACCGGTGTGAGTGAAACAAGCGAGAAACCGTACAGGAACAGCATCTCATAATAGCTCCATCCCCTGATCTCCGGGAAGCTCCTGAACAGTATCCAGAAGCTGACAAATCCGGCGATATTAGTACATATCATACCTATGGTCGAGATTATGAAGTCCGCACGGTAGCTCATCTTGCTCTTGATATCCTGTGCGAGTATCTTCCGGTATATCCTTAAATAAAAACGCAGTCCCTTCCTTTTCATGTCATCAGCCTCCGTTCACCGTTATCTGCCTCAGTGAGAACTTCCAGAAAAGCTTGCTCACTATCATCATGCCAATGCACCATAAAAGCTGTATCCCCAGCGTGATGAATACCTCCTGCGTGTCGGGACTTCCGTCGAGCAGGAGTGTAAGCGGGGTGTTGTATATCGACTGGAACGGCAGATAGTACACTATCGTTTTCAGCGGCTCAGGGAAGAATGCTATCGGTATCGTTGCGCCGGAAAGCAGCGTCACAACGACCTGCTTCATGATGTTTATCCCCCATATCGACTCAGTGTAGAGGCATATCGTACCGACGATAAAATCAATGCTGTAGTTTATCGAGACTGCAATGACTACCGAGGCGGCGAAGTACAGCAGGTTTATTCCGAATGGTATCGCTCCGTGCGTGACTGCCGCTACCACTATGAATGTCGGCAGGAAGGTGAAAAAGAAGTTCGTCACGAATGAACCTGAATACGACCAGAACAGGTACTTCCGGTACTCAATAGGCTTCAAAAGGTCAAGGACTATCTTGCCCGACTGGATACTCCTACCTATTTCCCAGACCGCATACATCTCCATAAAGTTGAACAGCGCAGTCGCAAGCACAAGGTATATCAGCGTGTCAGAGAAGGTCATGCCGTTCACCACATCGGTTCCGGACGAGTCGTAAATGGCTTTCCAGAGATAATAGACCACGATGAGGTACAGCAGGTTTCCGATGACCATTACCACTGTTCCGAGGCGGAACTGCAACGATTCTATGATGCCGGCGCGGGTGAGGGTGAGATACTTTTTCAGCTTCATTGCACACCCTCCTCATATATCTTCCGGATGACATCCTCGGATGATATCTCCTCGAGCTTCATATCCCTTATACCGAACTCCTTCTGAAGCCCGGAGAGCACGTCAATCACCTTCTGCCTGTCCTCGTCAACAAGCACGGATATCCACTCATCGTCCGCAGTTACAGCGAACTCCGGGAGCTCCTTCTGTATCAGCTCAGCCTGCGCTTTGAGGTCTCCGTCAACGCGGAGCTTCAGCGTTCTGTAGGAGCCGAAGAAGCTTTTCAGGTGCTCGATATCGTTATCGTAGAGCATTTTTCCCTTGTCGATAATGACTATCCTCCGGCAGAGCGCATCAACGTCGCCCATATCGTGAGTGGTCAGGATAACAGTCGTCTTTTTCTCCTTATTGAGAGCGTGGATGAGCTTCCTTATCTTTGATTTCATCGAAACATCAAGGCCTATCGTCGGCTCGTCAAGGAAAACTATCTTCGGGTCGTGCAGGAATGCCGCAAGTATATCGCTCAGAGTGCGCTGTCCAAGCGACATCTGACGCACAGGCTTGTGCAGCAGCGGCTCAATATCAACAAGTGTGCGGTAAAGCTCCATAATTTCATTGTAAGCCTTGTCACTGATCTGGTATATATCCTTGAGCAGCCTGAACGACTCCACAAGCGGCAGCGCCCACCACAACTGAGAACGCTGACCGAAAACAACACCTATCTCCTGAGCGTTCTTAGTACGGTTCTGGTACGGAACGTTTCCGCCGACAAGTATCTCTCCGGAAGTCGGCTGAAGCACACCGGTCATCATTTTAATGGTGGTGGACTTCCCTGCTCCGTTTGGTCCGAGGTACCCGACTATCTCTCCCTGCTCAATGCTCATTGAGATGTTGTCCACGGCCCGGACGGTCTTGTAATCTCTCGAAAACAGGTCCTTGATACTGCCGAGAAGACCTTCTCTCCTGTTGAGCACCCTGAATTCCTTTGTGACGTTTCTGATCTCTATAATCGCTGACATATTATCCCTCCCTGACCCAAATAAAATGTATTATTCAGTATATCATATCCCCAAGAATTTGTCAAATAAAATAAGTAAGCAGCCGCTAATACTATTCCCGCCTTTTTTGGAGAATATTGCTCACCAGATTTTAAGTTAATAAATAAAAATTGCCAGAAACACTGGATTTTTTTGTTCAAATGGTTTATAATTATGTCAGAAAGAGTGACAACGAACCGTTTGCCCGGAGCAATATAATGCTAATTATACTATGCCGCCCTCTCTTTGGTACGATAATACGGCAAACCGGTCATTGTTATTCATTCCAAATTACGGCTTGCCTCCTGCCGGAAATGAGGTATGCGGTCAGCTTTGACAGACCGCACGGAGTTTCATATGGATATAAACGAAGTAAAAGACCAGATCTGCGACGTATGCCATAAAATGTGGCAGTTAGGCTGGGTCGCAGCCAACGACGGCAACGTTTCTGTCAGGCTCGGAGACGGAACGTTCATCGCTACGCCTACCGGAGTGAGCAAAAGCTTCATAACGCCCGATATCCTCGTCCGTATCGACGATAAGGGCAATGTGCTTGAAGCTTCCGAAGGGCACCGGCCTTCCTCAGAGATCAGAATGCACCTGTGCTGCTACCGCGAACGGCCGGACGTCGGAGCAGTTGTCCACGCTCATCCCCCGACGGCTACGGGCTATGCTGTCGCAAATAAGTCCCTTGACGAGTACACAATGATAGAGTCGGTTATTGCTATCGGCTCAGTCCCAGTAACCCCCTATGGCACCCCATCCACCGATGAAGTGCCTGAGGCTATAAAGCCTTATTTGCAGGAGCATGACGTTATGCTTCTCCAGAACCATGGGGCTTTGACTGTCGGCGCAGACCTCCTCACAGCTTACTATCGCATGGAGACCCTCGAGCTTTTCGCAAAAATAAGCCTTACAGCTCACCTTCTCGGCGGCTCACAAGAGATATCCCGAGAGAATATCGACCGCCTGTGCAGTATGAGAGCGCAGTATGGAGTAACCGGCAAACACCCCGGCTATAAGAAATACAACAAATAAGGAGGAGCTTATGTTAAAAGGAATACCCTCTGTCCTCTCCCCTGAGCTTCTGAAAATACTTATGGAAATGGGACACGGTGACGAAATAGTCATTGCCGACGGAAACTTTCCCGGCGCCTCGGTAGCTCAGAGGCTCATCCGCCTCGACGGTCACGGTGTCAATGAGATACTTGACGCTGTAATGCGCTTTTTCCCGCTCGATACTTATACCGAAACACCAGTCGGACTTATGGCTGTTGTTCCCGGCGATGACGTAAAACCGACTATCTGGGAGGACTACAGGCAAACTATCAGCAAGTACGAGCCGCAGAACTGTAAAATTGAGATGATCGAACGATTCAGTTTCTATGAACGTGCGAAAAAGGCATATGCAGTTATAGCTACAGGTGAAACTGCGGTCTATGCCAATATTCTGCTCAGGAAAGGCGTTGTTGCCGGATGAAGAACAGAGTGCTCTGCTTCGACTTAGGTGCATCAGGCGGCCGTGCAATGCTCGCTGAATATGACGGCTGCAAAATAAATCTCACTGAGGTACACCGCTTCAAAAACCGTGGTATTTCGGTAAACGGCACGCTCTACTGGGATATCCTCTCGCTTTATTCCGAGATAAGGACCGGTCTTGTGAACGGTCATAAAGCCGGCGGATACAGTTCGGTAGGCATTGACACATGGGGCGTAGATTATGGTATCATCGACAAAAACGGCTTCCTCATCGGCAACCCGGTGCAGTACCGCGACAAGCGCACCAACGGCATGATAAGCGAAGCCTTCAGACTTATCAAACCGGAAACGCTCTACTCGCTCACCGGAAATCAGATAATGGAGATCAACACAGCCTTCCAGCTTCTTGCTGAAAAAAGGGAGCGTCCATATGCGCTTGAAAACGGCGCTGCTATGCTGAATATCCCTGATCTGCTGGCATTTATGCTGACCGGAGAGATATCATCCGAGATGTCCGCAGCCTCCACGACCCAGCTTTTCGACCCGGTCATAAAAGACTGGTCATATGAGGTGATCGGAAAGCTCGGGCTGCCGGAAAAGATCTTTCCGAAGCTCGTTCCTCCGGGCAGCAGCAAGGGTATGCTGAGCGGGGATATCTGCAATGAGCTCAATATACCGCCAGCTGAGGTCATAGCAGTCTGCGGCCACGATACTCAGTGCGCCTCGTTTGCGGCTCCCGCAAAGGAGGACAGCCATATCTTCCTGAGCTCAGGTACATGGTCGCTCTTTGGCACAACTATTGGCAGCCCGATACTCAGCCGCAGGGCGTTCACACTCGCGCTCACTAATGAGACCGGCTTCGGCGGACGGATCGACCTGCTGAAAAATATCACCGGTCTGTGGCTCGT
>ODAI013324884.1_pt1 | contig 23647 bp, 27 predicted proteins | sample 1539321 | NCBI WGS metagenome assembly ODAI01 (sample SAMN02144231, study PRJEB22623) | gut metagenome | biome: sheep rumen | host: Ovis aries | place: New Zealand | reverse complement strand
ATCATCCGTTAAAGCACTCATTAAGCTAAGCATTTCCTGAACATGCGTTATCTTCTCATCCGGTGCGATATATCTTCCTGTCTTGCGCATCTGCACAAAATAATCTGCAACAAACCTAAAGTCACTCTTAAATTTTGCTACAGTATCATCGTCCAGATACGCTATCTCAAACAGATTCATGCCATAGTCAAAAACGTATTCTTTTAACTTATCCAGCACTTCCAATCTGTCATATAATGTTTTTGCCTTGCTCCATTTTTTCTTGTAACCATAGTATAGCACAAGTGATACAACCGGGTAACGTCTATCGCTTCCATTGGAAATCTGTGCTCTGTATCCTGCTGCGTCGTAACTCATAACTCTTAGCGGCATATCAGATTCTTCTGCAGTTTCATTTTCGAATCCTATTGCTGCCAACCTTACAGCTTTATAAACATGCACACATATGCGAATTACATAATCTACCATTTCTGCTTTCATCAATTATTCTGCCCTTGCTCCCCCTTGCTCATTTTAAACCATTTATTCATGCGACTTTTCAGTATTATGCACTAAAAAATACTATAATTTTTGGCGTTTTTTCGATTCAAAACTCTTGTAAGGCGCATAAAAACATTGTAAAATCTTGATTAGTAGTTAAAATACTCATTTTGAGGGAGGTATTATCATGAATAAGACAGAACTCGTTGATGCTATTGCAAAAGAGACCGGTCTTTCTAAGAAAGATTCTGAGAAGGCTGTAAAGGCTTTCACAGAGACAGTTTCTAAGGAGCTTAAGAAAAAGGGCAAAGTTCAGCTTGTTGGATTTGGTACTTTCGAGACAGCTAAGAGAGCTGCCAGAACAGGTAAGAATCCTCAGACAGGCGCAGCTATTAAGATTCCTGCAGCTACCGTTCCTAAGTTCAAGGCCGGCAAAGCTCTTAAGGATGCCGTTAACGGTAAGAAGAAATAATTTATCGAGCAGTTTATAGCGTAGCATTTGGCTGAAGTCAAATGCTACGCTTTTTCAATACCTAGAACAAAGAGTTGCTTTGCAACTCTTTGCGCGCCTTAGATAAAAAATAAAGCTCGCTCCGGATCCAAGATCCGGAGCGAGCTTATATATCAGTGGGTTATGTTTTCTAATATTTATCTTACTGAAGGAGTGAGAGAACACCCTGATTTGTCTGGTTAGCCTGAGCAAGCATTGACTGACCTGCCTGAGCAAGGATATTGTTGTTGGAATATCTAACCATCTCCTCAGCCATATCTGTATCACGGATCTGTGATTCAGCTGCCTGTGTATTTTCAACGACGTTATCAAGGTTCTTGATTGTATGCTCAAGTCTGTTCTGAACGGCACCGAGGTCAGCTCTCTGGCTTGATACAAGCTCAAGTGCATCCTTGATTACCTGAATGGAATTTCTTGCATTTACGCCGTTTGAACCTGTAACTTTAACCTTTGTTCCGTCAATTGAAAGTCCTGTTGCTGTAAGTGCAACAATGCTGATTTCAATCTGATTGGTGTCTTTAGCTTCTGATCCAACCTGAAGCTTCTTACCTGTGAATGATCCGTCGAGAAGATTTGTGTCATTAAACTGAGTAGATGCACCTGTTCTATGAATCTCATCAACAAGCGCTTTAATCTCTCTCTGGATGTAATCACGGTCTGAAGTCTGAAGAGTGTCATTAGATGCCTTAACTGCAAGTTCGTTCATTCTCTGAAGCATATCATGTACTTCATTGAGCGCACCTTCAGCTGTCTGTACTGCCGAGATACCGTCCTGTGCATTTGCAGAAGCCTGTGTAAGACCTCTTACCTGACGTCTCATCTTCTCTGAAATTGCAAGTCCTGCTGCATCATCTGCTGCTCTGTTGATTCTGTAACCTGATGAGAGTTTCTCACTTGACTTTGCCTGTACATCTGTTGTGATTCCAAGCTGTCTGTTTGAGTTCATCGCTGTGATATTGTGCTGTACTACCATATTATAATCCTCCATGAACGGGGCCGCTTCCCTGCTGCCTTTTTTCATCCTTAATATTGTGCAGCTTACGCGGACTCCCTTCCATGGCTGCTTGTTTTTTGTTTTACACTATTATTATCGGCTGTGATTCCGTTTACTTAACCCTTTTTTTTATTTTTTTCAAAAAAACATACAATAATGAATTATTTTTGACTTTTTTCGTTTTTTTCCTAAAGTAAAAGAGATCGCCTGCCGATATATGGCAGCGACCTCTTTGTATCATTCTTATACAAAATTCAATTTTTCTTATCCAAAAACTGCGGCGGGATTTCCTTAAAGTTATTCATTGTCCTATAGTAATTAAATGCCGCAGCGGATGTCTGCTTACTGGTGCTCATCTTGCGACGTGCCGTATCGAAATATTTCTCGGCAAGCCTTTTATTTCGATGCTCCGCAGCTTCGATCGAAGCACTCCTTGCGGTAATCTCTTGAATAAGTGACTGCATACGCCTGATCTGATCGGCGTATTGGTCTTTATTGGCATTAACTTCTTCTTTTACCCTGTCAAAAAGAGACTGAAATCCATCATCAAGAGAACTAAGTTTATCGATAAGTTCACTCTTTTTATCAACGGTATCGTCAAATGCATTTTCATCAACATTATCGGGATCGGAGAGAATCTCTTTTTGTTTCTCATTCTCTGCCTCGATCTCCGACATAATGTCGATTTTCTTAATAAGACTTTCTTCCAGCATATCCATACTTGAAGATAACATCTATTATGCCTCCTTAACGGCGATGTTGTTCGCCTTCATGACTTCTACCCAGTTGTCCCTGATGGCATGCATATGTTTATTGACCTCAGCGACTATCTCTCTGTCTTTGCTAATATTGGCTTCGACAAGTCTTCTTCCTATATAAGAATACATATTTTCAAAGTCCTGTGCAACAGCATACTTCATATCAAGAGTGCTTCTGAGATAATCGATGATGCGCTCCGTCTTCATAATGTTTTCATGCGCCTTTGGCACATCGTTATTCTCAATCGCATAATCCGCGATATTAAGAAACTTTATTGCTCCATCATAGAGCATAAGTGTAAGTTCAGGGCCGCTTGCACCCATAACCTTATTATTTTTGTACTGAGCATAAGCTTTCTGTTGAGTTGTCATTACCGGCATATGTGTTCCCTCGCATTCTGTAAAAAAATATCCGTATAATCATCAGTCATTGTTTTTTATGCCATTACTGTCCTCCACCAAAGAAGCCTGCCAGAGAAGAACTGTTGCTGTTTATCTTTGAAAGAGTCGTCTCCATAGTAGAAAACTTCTTGTAATACTTATCCTGTGCAGCCTCAAGTGCTTTCTGCGCATCCGAGATCTTAGTCGTATAGGCACTGTACTGTGAAGCCATCAACTTATCTTCATAGATAGTAAACATACTTCTGTATTCCGTACCCCTCATAAGATTAAAGAGCTTATCGGAAAGAGTGCTTGATAACTGCATAAAGAAGCTCTGAACCATATCCGGATCCGTTGAGATTGCTGCACTCAGAAGGTCCGGATTTCCGCTGCTTACAGTATCATCTTTGTCACCATCTATGTGAAGCATCTCTCTCTCATTCTCATCTGTCGAAAAATAACTTCCCGTCGCAATACCAAATGTCGCAAGAGTAATCTTACTTGTAGTGCCATCCTTCGATGTTACTTCAAAAGCCTTACTCATGATATCTTTAAGAGCATTTCTTACATTGCCGATGTTCTCATCACCGCTGAGGATTCCGTCTTTGATTTTCTTTTCCCACTCCTCAACCTCTTTGTCAGACATCGCCTCTTTCTGATCGTCGGTAAGCATCTTGTACTTCTTTGCTTTATCGGCATTATAAAGAGTAGAAAACTCCTTCATAAGATTGTTGTACTCTTTGAGCATCTTCTTGATGTTATCATAAATACCGCTTGTATCCTGCTTAGTAGAAAGAGTTATTCCCTTGACTTCCTCGTTAACGGTAATCGTAAGTCCGTTGACCTCAAAGGTATTTGAATCGGAAGTATATTTTGTTCCGTTAAGAACTATCTCGGCACTGCTTCCTTTAATGTAATTTGTCCCCGCTGCATTTACGACAAAGCCAAGCTTTGACATTGCATCGCCTTCGGTAACTTCGAATGATGCCGCTTTTCCCATCTCCTTGGATGCCACATAAAATCTTCCGTTACCTTCATCATAGTTAAAGTCAAGCTTCGTATGTGTTTTGGAAGAATCTGCGCTTTTAAGCTTACTGAGAACACTCTCAATCGTATCATTTTTTCCGATTGAAACTTCAATATTGTCCTGATCGTCTCCGCCTATTTTAAATTTAAGCGTCTTTGTTTCAGACTCATCACTGTCCTCGGAAAAGATACCAAGTTCTGCCATTGTAGTTGTCTTGGAAGCGTTTTTATCGCCTACCTTAACCTTCTCACCTGTCAGATATGCAGCCTTTGCAAGGCCTATAACATCCAGTGTCTGAGTGGCATTCATTGCAGACTCGCCTGTTACTACAGTTACGGCATTTGCATTTGAAGCCGTTGTTATCTTCTTGGAATAAGCAGACGAAAACTTCATGGAAGTCAAAGTGCCGTTATAAAAATCATTGACCTTTTTATTAAGAGCCTTTAACTTATCCTGTTTCCAGATAAGCTTCTTCTGCTCTCCGGTATAAGTATCAACCTTATCTTTCTTTTTTTGCGTAAGAGCTGTGATGATGCTCTCTGTATCAAGACCTGAGTTCATTCCCGTAATTCTGATAGGCATAATGTTTCTCCTTTCTCAATCCGTGAGACATAATCGGAAATCCTTTTCCTGATAGAGCCGCTTTGTACGGCTTACTTTTCACTCATGTATTTACTGCCGCTTAGAATATTGCCGATTACCTCTTTTCGTCAACAAGTATTCCTGCAATTTCCCAAACTTTGGCGATCATATCAAGAGTCTCATCGGGCGGAAACTCTTTTATAACCTTCTTTGTTTCCTTATCCACCATCTTGATTGTCACTCTGTTGGTCTTCTCATGTATACCAAAAACAGCTTCAGCGTTGGACTGAACCTTCTTGGTCATCTCCGAGATTGCCTTCTTGATCTTGGCGTTATCTGCCTGTATCTGCTCCTCTGTCTCAGCTCTCTTATTTTGATTGCTTGCAAAATTCTGAGCAGATGACTCATTCTTGGAGCCTGCGGCATTGTCAGCTGCTTCAACCGTAAGATCCATATTCTGTGCTGCAGCATTCGCTTCATAATCCGCAACTTCACTCTGAGCCTGGCTCTGATTATTAATCTGTGTTTTTACCTGTGGCTGTACCTGCTGAATAAGCGGGCCAAATCCGTTAATTCCATCCATTCCCATAATCCCATACCTCCATGTCAGAATCAGGAATCACCTGTATATATCAACATTTACGTGCGTCTATAACTCATTCCGTTATAAGCTTTTTTTGTAATGATATGAACATAGTATTTCTTACTGATTATATCGGCCGATGTACTTTATTCTTTAGTTATATGGAAAAGAAAATTGTAAATTTTAGAAATTTTTAAGACTTTTATGTCCGTTACGATTATATTTCTAATATCTTCGGAAGCAGTTTCGTATAAGCAAATTTCTCAAACACCTTCTTCTGTCCGTTCTCCGCGATAGTCTTTCGCTCATCTTCATGCTCAAGATAATATGCGGTAAGCTCAATCATTTCTTCAGGCGTATGTGCTATCACAAGCTCTTTTCCATTCTCAAAATACTCATCGATTTCTTTCTGATATGTGGTGATAAGAAATCCGCCTGCTGCCAGAACATCAAGCACACGAAGCGGGATTCCGGAGATGATAGACCGTAGCGTAATATTAAGGTTAACTTTGCTACGCCTAAACACCTGCGGCATCTTGGTCAAATAGTCCGCAATCCCCAGATTGATGACACCTTCAATGTGCTTTGCATCCGGCATTGTATACAAAACCGTATCGAATCGCTCACCCATCTTCTCAAGAATATGCCTTCTTTCGTTGACCGTGACTTTCTTCCGTAGCATATCACGGACAACCCTGTCATAATCAAGATCGTAATTTCCCGTATCTTCAAATCTGATATATTCGCGAAGCCTCTTTATATGCTCGGGTGTTATCGCCTTTTCATCTGTAAAAAGGTCATGACCGTATATCTTTTCCTGAAGAGTTATCACCGTATCTATATATTCTTTAAGATCGGGCGGAAGATACTCCACCTTGTCATAAAAATTATATTCGTTATCATACAGATTTCCCAAGAAACAGACATCATGCAGATATACTATTTTTCCGTCCGTCTCCGCATCAAGTTCCTTACAAAATCCCGACAGTCTTTTTTCATTAACTCCAAGAGGCGAGTATTTAACGGTCTCTATTCCCTTGGCTCTCATCTCCTCATAGGTTCCCCTGTCAAAGACATATACTCTGTTCACCGGATTTTTTATGGTATGTGAATCAAGCGTATAATGCGGACAATCAAATACCCACGACACGTATGGTGTATCATACTTCATACATGCTTCGGAAATGCTCGGGTAATAACAAAAGCTGTAGACTATGTCGTAATATCTTTTGCCCGCTTCTTCCTTGGTCAAAAGAGCTCTGAATCCGGCATCATCTTCATCTGTAAGTTTATAACCATGCAGCTTAAACTTGATGACATCGACTTCGTGGCCAAGTCTTTTCATTGCATCCATGCAGTCTTCGCCGTTAAATTCATCCCAGTAGTAGTAAAGTATTCGCATTCCGTCCCTCGTTGTGTACCATGTATAAAAAGTATTACGCAAAAACTAACGGCTGCCCCATTTCCGGTAGCAGCCGCTGCAATTCACTTCGATCAAAGCAATTTCTTGAGTTCCTCGATTCCGGATACATCTGTTGCTTCTTTATTCTCATTCTGAATCTGGATATATACTTCTTTTCTATAAATCGGGATATCCTTAGGAGCCGCGATTCCAATCTTAATCTGGTCTCCTCTGATATCAAGTACAGTAATCTCTATATTGTTATTAATAACGATAGCTTCGTTCTTTTTTCTTGATAATGCTAACATATCCTTTCCCTCCCTATGGTATGATCATGCTTTAGTTGCTTTGTTGTTCTGCAAAATCTCATAAATAGGGAACTTTACAGGATATTCCTCATTATCGATAATTGTCTGGGTAGCTTTCATCTCTTTTGTATTGATGATGAAGGGTCCCTTAAGGTTTACTGTCATCTGCTTAAGATCATGCGGAACCGTAACCGTTACAAGCACGAGCATATCCTCATCCTGCAGATCTCCGATGTCAGCTACAGCTTCCTTATCTACCATAGGCTGATAATCCGGGCAAACAAAGAGCGGATCCATAACAGGCATTGCAAATCCGGGTTCCTCTACTGACTGCAACCACTTAATAGTATTTGTTCCCTGCTCCTCATCGTGCATAAGTGTGAATCTCTTAAGATCAGGAAAACCGATTATTCCATTTGGAAAAGAAATGATCTTACTATCTTCAATCTCAACCTCTCCAAAGATTCTAGTGTTTAATTTCATGCTGTAACCTCCATAATCCTGATAAAAAATGTTATTTATCACTATTTAATTATATACGTAAAAACGTACAATTACCATACTATATGAAAGAATTAAATGTAATTCATAAGCGATGTCTGGCTGATCTTACCTGTTGCCATAAGGCTTGCCTCATATGTCACCTGCGCAGATGTAAGCTGCGTAACCGCAGTGGCAAGATCGATATCCTCATTCTCAGACTTAAGTGACTCGAATGTCGTTGTCTGTGTCATAAGTCTTGAATTTACAAGGTCAAGTCTCTTGGATCTTGTTCCGTTGTCGGTAACGGCTATGTTCGCAATATCAAGAGCGCCCTGGAGAGATGTAAGCTTGTGTTCAAACTCTTTCTGGATATTTTCTCTCTGGTAGTTATATGCCTTTTTGGCTGCGGAAAGCTCTGCGTCGATTTTTTTCCATTCAGCAGATTCCTTGGCTGCACCGGACAGTTTTTCTTCAAGTGTCTTCATAGTGGATTTTATCTGCTTTAGTGCTCCGAGCACATTTGAAAGATCGTCGATATCTCTTTTTACACTTGTTGTGAAAACCGCATCAGCTGTGGTATTAACAACAACCGATTGTGCGAATCCCACATCATAAGCGATGTCGTGCGGTGCTGAGCCTTTATTATAAAGTATTTTCTTGCCATTGTCATCGGTATACGTACAGTTGAAGAGGTTCTGCGGTCTTATGTCTCCGCTGTCCCACTCTTTTTTGTCATATACAACATCGATCGCATTGGCGTTGATAAGCTTGGGCAGTGTAGCGAGCTTATCGGACAGTTCTTTATTCAAAAGAACTTCTCCCGTTGCCGCATTCAGATATGCAACCGAGCCTTTAGGTGTCGAATCAATGGTCTTATATACCCTGTCAATTTCATCTTCGCTTGTAGTTGTGAAGATCATGTTTGACGAAGGTATTTCCAATGTCGTCTCTTTATATGACGAATACACACTTCCGTTTGCGGTAACATTGATAATATTTTTTGTGTTTGTTCCGTCGGGATTTTTTACGACTCTTCCGTCAGTAACGGTATATGTACCGTCGCTGTTAACTACAGCCGTTGCGATTTTTCCGTCATACTCAAGCTTCATGTTGTAAGTCTGACCGATTGCATCAACCAAAGGAAGCTTAAAGCTTACTCTTTTGCCCTCGTCATTTGTATATGTAAGTGTTGTCTTCTGAACCCTCTCAGTCGAAGCGGTACCCGACTCGATATTGAAGCTCTGAAAAGATGTATCGTAAACCCCATTCTTATCTATACCAAACTGATATTCCGTGCCGCCTTCCGTAGCCTTTATGCTATGAGAACCGTCGGGATTACTTGTAACATTATATATAATTCCTTCACTTGTAATCGTATATGCTTCACCGTCCTCAAGTCCGTTGGGTGACGGAAGCGATACATGATGAGTTGCTCCGAGCGCCGTTGTATATGTAAGATTTATAAGTTCTACATTTCCGTTTACCGAACTTGTCGCAGGCTGCTTTAAATTCTCTCTCCACTTAAGCGAAGGAGCCGAAAAATCGTTGTCTCCGCTTCTGTAATTAAGATTGTCATAAGAAAGTCTTATCTTGCCAACGTTGTATTCTACAATATTGCTTTCCTCTACGGCAGCCTCTGCGCTCTGTCCCAGAAGATTTGTGGACTCAAGCTTGCTCATTCCGGCCACTCTGCTTGAAGATGATACATCTATAGCGTTAAACTCATCATTTATACCTGTGTAATCGGCAGTTGTCGTCTCAGAAAAAGTAAGCGACGTATCTGTTCTGTAGCCTGTAAAGATATATCTTCCGGCATAATCAACATTTCCTGTTGCGTAATACTCTTTTGAAAGAGCCTCCATCTGAGCAACTATCGTATCAAGATCGTCCACCGTAAGATCCTTGTTTGCTCCCTTTGTTGCCTGCTTTACAGTATCTGTCAGTACCGATGTAACCGTAGATAAAGCATCTGCTGTTACATCGAGCCAGCTTTCGGCATCTTTCGCATTCTTCTCATAATATTGTGAGAGCTGAGTCACATTGCTTCGAAGGCGCAATGCTCTTATGGCGATAATGGGATCATCCGAAGGTCTTGTTATCTTCTTTCCCGTTGCCAACATGTTATTGAGCTGATCCTCGGTGAGCTTGTTGTTATTGATATTATAAAGTGAATTATTCTGCATTATCTTATTCGTGATACGCATGGCAAAAAGACCTCCGTATGAAGACCATCCTTAGTCAAAAAATAATGCGCATCCGTGCAGCATCTTGCTATTGTATATTAGTTCACTATGAATATCGGCTGGTACGCCCTGTTTCTTTATATCAATCAAGAAAAAAGCTAAAGCGTGGTTGAACTTGCTTTAGCTTTCTGTTTGTTATCATACTCCGGTCTGGAGTATAAGTCTGTCGTAAATCTCAGTGAGTGTCTGTATCATCTTTGATGAAAGATTGTATGCATTCTGGAACTTAACGAGGTTTGCCGCTTCCTCATCTTCATCTACGCCGGAATCTGAACATCTCTGCTTATTGATAGTCACTTCGAGCGCGCTATAAGTCTTTTCAAGAGTGCCTGAATTGCTTGAATTCAGTGCCACATCGCCGAGTACCTTGGTAAGAAATTCTCCAGATGTCGCTCCTCTGAATATCTTAGCCGTGTTAAACATATCTCTTAATTTCGTGAGGTTTCCAAATTCTGATTCACCCTCAGTAACGTCGGCTCTTGTCGTAAGTCTGCCTGCATCCTTAAGGAGAACACCATTCACCTCAAAATTGCCTCCGCGAAGCATGTAATATCCCTTATTCTCAGATTTTTCCGTAAGCTGATCGTATGAATACTGTGCTGCCGAATTCATATCAATTCCTCCGGTAAGAAGGAATTGTCCGGGTTTCTCATCGGAACCCGAAGGATATCCCGTGGTCATAATATCATTTACAGCTGACGAAAACTGTCTTATCCACTCATTCATCTGTGAGAGATAATAAGGAATTCCCTGATAATCGTTAAATTTACCGACGGAAACTTTTCTGTTCGCATCGGGAAGAGTCTTTAGCGTTTCATCGTCTATTGTAAAAGTATAAGTATCTTTTCCGTCATATTCCCAGCTGTCATATCTGTAATCCTGATCACCGATATGGATCGCGCCCTGAATTGGAAGCGTACACTTAGTCATATCCATAAGATTTTTGTCGGTGACTTTTACGGTCACCTTGATCGGATGCGAACCGTCGTCAACAAACGTACAGTCTCCGTTAAAGTAATGACCGTTATTTCCGTCCCTTATAGCAAGGAGTCCCTGAAGTTCTCCGCCGATAAGCTTTGAATCAATGGCAAAATCAGAAAGTTCCGCTATATTATCGCCATCCTTATAGCTTGCACTTCCCCACTTAATATCGTAAAGTCCGTCAATATCATTCTGGTTTGTAGCTCCGTCCGACGGTCTTGAAACGCAGACCATCTGTCTGAAGTCGTAAGTATCAACAAGCTCATATCCACCGGCAACCCAGATCTGGTAACGTGTAGCGCCGGTTTCCCTGTCAGGCTGCGTATCATCAACGATAGGAGTCTCTTTTACCTCAACCGAGACCAATTTGGAAAGATCGTCTATCAAAAGATCTCTTTTATCCCTGAGTTCGTTTGCGATTGTTCCCGTCATCTCGATTATATTGATCTGCTTGTTGATGGAAGCAACTTCCTGAGCTATCGACGTAACTCTGTCGGCACAAAGCTTTATCTCAGAATTCACATCCGACTGTGCGCCCTGAAGATTGGTATAGGCATTGTTAAAATACTCAGTTATACTCTTCATCTGCGATATGAACGTGCTCTTTGACTCTGTCGTTCCCGCTGCCGTCATTACCGACTGAAGCGAAGAACTCATCTTGGTGAAAAGAGATGCGAAACCGGTCGTTCCGTCATCATCAAGATACTGCTCGATCAGCTTGTTGTAATAGTTCTTTTGGCTTACGTTTCCGAGTAGCTGTTCGTTATTTCTGAACTTAGCATCATAGAAGCTGTCACGTACTCTCTCGATCGCGATAGTATCAACACCGGCACCTGCGCAGCCATACTTGGCAAATACTCTTATAGCATCGGAAGCTTCCTGCTTAACCTTCTGTCTGCTGTATCCATCGGTATTTACATTCGATATGTTGTTTGCTGTTGTGTTAAGTGCTGCATTTGCGGCTCTAAGTCCGGATGCTGCAATATTAAGTCCAAAAAATGTCGATGTCATAATCTCTTCCCTCCGACATATTTATGTTTTGTGCCAATGTGCCAATATCGCTTTATATAAGCGCTTCAAAAATCAATTTCGAGATCACGCTCCAAGTGTCGATACCAGATGTTCCAGCATCTCACTTACAACGTTTATGTATCTGCTTGATGCGTTATATGCATTCTGGAACTGGATCATATATTCAAGCTCCTCATCGCTTGATACGCCGATAATCTGCTCTCTTGCGGAAGATATCGATGAAACTGTCTGTTCCTGAGCGTCCGCAACACTTTTTAACTTATCTCCCGTGTTGGCTATCTGTGAAATGAGGCTGTTGTAATACGACAACAGGTCGTTTCTTGTATAAACATTTGGATTTAAAGTATAGTCCGATTTTATAAAAGCTTCTTTTAACGCCTTTACCGTAGCTGTATCTTCGTTACCCTCAACAGTCCTGTATGTGAATGTTGTCGGATCGGTCAAAAGAATCGGATTAACCTGCGCATTCTCTATCGTAAATCCCGTCTTTATACTTCCCGCAGGATGCTTGTCATCTATCTTGTATGCCAAAGTATCATCTTCATTTGATACTATGAACATCGTATAATCCGAAGCTCTTCCAAGCGAATTGTCCATAGTCGCAGGATTGCTCTCTGCATCTTCCATGACTTTATTGATCGCAGTCATAACATTGTGTATCAGCTGATCGAATTCCGCCTCGACATTCATAATGACCGACTGTGAAATATTGCTTTTATAATAATCTGTGCTCTCTACAATGTCGTGATAAGACGCATGGTGGTCTCCTCTTGCAAGAAGAACCGCTTTGAGCTTACCTATATCGGTATCCGTAGCTGTGGACACCGGCTGCGTCAGGTCAAAGATATGTGCTCCTTCGATCGATGTAACAACTTCTTTTCCCTCTCTGTCATATTCCTTAACCGCAGCATACTCCCAATAAGGGGTGGCATATCCGACACTGCTTTCGAGCTTAACATCTATTCCCATATGATTTACATGATCGGTTGTTATGAAACTCGATCCTTCAAAAAGAACCGTCACATTACCGAAAATGTCTTCCGAATAATCTATTTTTCCATATTGACCGAGTTTATCAAGAAGGGTGTTTCTCGTATCTCTAAGATCGTTCGCCTTCTCTACTCTTCCGGATTCAATATCTACAATCTCTTCATTTAAGGCTCTTATCTTATCACCGATATCATTTATATTGTTAACGATATCCGAAACAGAGGCATCCAGATTGTCCTGATATGAAACAAATCCGTCATATACACTCTTTGCCTTTGTCAAAAACTCATTTGCCCTTGTCACAAGTGCACTCTGCGTAACTGCAGATGTAGGATCTTTGGCAAGTTCCTGCACTGATGTCCAAAGATTATTTAAAGACTCGCTAAACTCTGTTCCGTTCATCTCCTGAAGCTGATCTTCTATCTCTTCAAGAGCTTTTTTTGATACATCATAATATTCGAACCTCCCGGCTTCTTTTCTGTATGCTTTATCAAGGAAAAAATCTCTTACCTGCTTACAATTATTATATTCAACGCCCGTTCCTATCTGCTTCCAGGCAATGCAGTTATTTCTTTTCTCAAGAGTCTGATATGCCTTCGTTCCCTGCGATATCTGCTGTCTTGTATATCCTTCGGTATCAAGGTTTGCCATATTGTGTGCAGTTGTATTGAGTGCGTTCTGCGATGTCTGCAATCCTGATGTGCCGACATATAAGTTCGCCATGAGGGACATATATCTTTCCTCCAGATCTTGATGGTCTTTTTATGCATTTCGTTTTAATGCGCAAAAAAAGACACTACAGTTTTTCATTAAGTTACCAAAGGGGGTTATCCACATGCATCTGTATCACTTTCATGCTCATGTGATACATTACTGCTTTGCATCAAACCCGCCCGATGTGTAACCAAGACATTCACCTGTAGTGCCTAAAGCTCTTGAATAATTTGCTGTTTCCGGAGCTCTTTTTGAGGCCTGGATGATATTCATCTCGAATTGGACCATCTCAAGTGAACTGCGCAGCAGCTCCTGATTCTGTCCGTTTACACGTCTGACATCTCCTGCAACACCAACGAGCCTATCGCGTTGCACTGCCAGGTTTTTCTGATCGACAGGTCTTTTTTCCAATACTTCGATCAGATCGGTCAGTTTCAATGAATTAACATCCTTGTTAAGTACGTTTGCGATATCCTTCATTGCCTCTTCGCGCTTTTTCTCAAGAGACTGGATATTACCTATTACGCACTGCTCCTCATCCGTGATTTTCGCAAGTGCCTCAAGATTTCCTTCTATTATGACGGAAGTCTTTTGGCTAGATAACCCCAGTAAATTTTCGTACATTGTACACTCCCGGTCGAGCACGTCGACCAGATTCTCCATTAAGCTTGCCACCGGAATCATCCTCCTGGATTATTTGTATTTAATTATAACAAGCCATTTGCTTCTTCAAATTTAGCAAGTAATTTATCAGCAAATGCTTCTCCGCTTACGTCATAAGTGCCGTTCTTTACAGCAGCCTTAAGCGAAGCAACCAGATCTTCTCTGACATCAGGTGTAGCCTTCACAGCCTGCTTGGCAACCTGAATATCTTTTCCTATAGAAGAAAACGAAACTGTATCTCTTACATCATTTGTCTTCTTAGCCTGCTGAGTCTTGTTAACTTTGTTGTTTGAATAGATCTGCTGAACTTGATTGTACGCTTCTATACGCATATCTTTTCCTCCTTCCTTGGAGCATTTTGTACTTCTTACTACATTTATCGGAAGAAGTTTCCATAACTTTAGTTCTGAGTACGAAATTATTCTCCCCCGGAAACTTTTGTAAGTTATGGCTCAAACGCCCAAGGTATGCACCCTTTTTCACCCTACATTATTTTTATCGGTCATTATTACACAAAACTTTAGATTAATTTTATAAAAAAGATCAAAAAACTTCAATTAAATTGCCGAGAGCGAAATAACCATCTCCGCCGTCTCTTTTAGATTGGTTCCCGAGTCCATCGCACACTTTTGGAGGTATCTGTGCGCTTCCGGCTCTGTCATATGATGCCTGTCCATCAGGATTTCTTTTGCCTGATTTATTATCTTCTTGTCCTCGTCGGACCTGCCCTCTTTCTTGGCCTTCTCTTTTGCCTTTTTCCTGCTTCTTGTCACGCCCTCAAGCATAAGTTCGAGGGTGGAAAAAAGATCCGACTTTTTGAGCGGAGTCGGTAAATATACCAGTTTATCTCCGCAATTACCCAGAGGAGCCTTGTCAGGCGACGCTATCATCAGCATCTGAAAGAACTTGGGAAGATCGACTGCAAGCTCTGAATAGAGCATGTCACTTAAACGGTAGCCGCTGATAACGACTCCGCTTCCCAAATCTTCCATAGCAGAAAGAGCCTGCGCTCCCGAAGTGCAGGTAACCATTCCGTCATATCCGCCACGGCTTAATATGCTTTTAAAATTTTGCGCATCTTCCGATTTCGCAAACACAATGATTATATTCACAAATAAGCCTCAAGTTTCCATAAAAACAGATTTTAATACAACAGTGACCGATCAAAAGATATTGAGATATCTTCCGATTTCCCACTGTGTCACGCATGTGCGGAAATCTTTCCACTCTTTGCGTTTTGCGTCGAGTATCTTATTAAATATGGAACTTCCCAAAACTTCTTTTACGAATTCATCATCCTGATAAGCTTCGATTGCTTCTCCAAGTGTCATCGGAAGTGTCTCAAGTCCGCTCTCTCTAAGGTCGTCATATGTTGCATTCTTGAGATTATCGCCAAGTTCCTCGGGAGGAGTCATCTTCTTTTCTATACCGTCCATACCTGCTGCGAGGATAAGTGCGATCGCAAGGTAAGGGTTACAGGTAGAATCAGGATTTCTGAGCTCTATTCTTGTATCCTGTCCGCGCTTTGAAGGTATTCTGATAAGAGCGCTTCTGTTTGCGCCCGAAGAAGACCATGAGATATTGACGGGAGCATCGTATCCCGGAACAAGTCTTTTATATGAATTTACGATCGGATTTGTCACAAGTGTCATTGCCTTTACGTGGCTTAAAACGCCCGCAATGAAATACTTTGCCGTATCTGAAAGTTCGCCATTATCATCTACAAATATGTTATTACCGGCCTTGTCGTGCGCGATAATGTTTATATGCATGCCCGATCCGCTGATTCCCTCTGTAGGCTTGGGCATAAAGGTAGCGTAAAGGCCATGCTTCTTGGCGATTGTTTTAACCGCCATTCTGAAAGTCATGATCATATCTGCGGTGCGCTCTGCATCTTCTTCTCTAAAATCTATCTCATGCTGCGCAGGCGCTATCTCATGGTGCGAAGATGAAATATCAAATCCAAGCTCTTCAAGGTTAAGGATAATGTCTCTTCTTACGTTTTCACCCTGATCTGCGGGTGCGACATCAAAATATCCGCCTTTTTCATGCGTTTTGTTTGTAGGTCTGCCCTCATCGTCATAATCAAACAAGAAGAATTCCGGCTCAGGGTTAAGTTTGAAGTTAAGTCCAAGTTTCTCAGCTTTTTTTACCACCTCATGAAGAACATTTCTCGAATCTCCCATGAAAGGCTTTCCGTCAACCGTATAGACATTACAGAACATTCTTGCTACTTTGCCCGCCTGTGGTCTCCACGGATATATTTCAAAACTGTCAAGATCGGGATATAAGTACATATCGCTTTCGTCGCTTCTGACAAAACCTTCAACAGACACTCCGTCAAACATACACTCATTATTAAGTGCACATTCAAGCTGACTTGCAGCTATTGCAATGTTCTTGGGAATGCCAAAGATATCACAAAACTGAAGCCTTATAAAAGCTACGTCCTCTTCCTCAACGATACGGAAAATGTCTTCTTTGGTATATTTGCTCATATTTACCTCCATTAAAAAGCATTTCGCTATGATAGAACAAAGAGTCGCTCGCGACTCTTTGCGCGCCGATGCGCGCAAGCTTTAGCTTGCATAATTCATCTGCGCATCGGTCGCATCCATAGCGGAGCGTTTTTATATCATAGGAAAGCAATTTCCTATGATATAAAAAAGAACACCTAAAACAGCGAGCTCTCCTGCTCGTGTTAAAGGCGCCCTTGCCGTTCACATTTACTTCCTATATATTATTATTCTTTGGTTTGATGTGTCAATCGATTATTTTGAACCAAAACTATCGCATCCGATATCTGCCTGTTATCTTAATTTTATTATATATTTGTACGAATTCCCTAATATAAGCCTGCGTCCTTACCGATATATATTGTGAAATATCCACGCGCCGGTGTAATAACGGCACGCGGCATATTGAGCTACGGAAAGCATGGATCTTCAAGGAGGATTGTTAATCTTCAGCTTTGGAGGTTCACTTTTTTTGCGCAAAAAGCATGAACCTTCAGGCTAACAAACGGAGGGAAAGAACCATGAAAATTGCACAAAGTAACGTAAACCTGATGTCGAGTTCGTCGTACAGCGAAGGGCATTCTGTGAGTGTGTCAATAAGCACTGTTCCACGCGGAAGTTTCAGCGACAGCCTTGAATCTCAGAAACAGAAAGTTACATCTGATGATTTCTCGACATCCACCGGCGAATTTGCCTTGGGAAGTGAAAACTACAACTCGCTGAAGCCTTCAATGACGAGAAGCCTGAACACAACAACCGGCTCTCTTGAAGATCAGCTGATGGCCATAAGGACTTCACTTCTCGAACGGATTCTCCGCTTCATGAGGATTCTTGGCGGCGATGATATGAGTGAAAGCTTCGGTCAATCATTAGATAATATGTCGGGAATGATCGGAGCCGGCGGATTTATGTCCGTAACGACCGTGACCGAGAGCCATTTTGAAGAAGAGGCTGTATCCTTTGAAGGCTCGGGAACCGCTTTTACAGAAGACGGCCGAAGTATTGATTTTGGAGTTAAATTTTCCATGTCATCAAGGTTTGTACACGAATCCGGCATAAGCATCGCAAGCCCCAAAAACTTCCTGGATCCGCTTACGATCAATGTCGGCAGCGAAGTAACATCAATAAGCGATCAGACCTTCTTCTTTGACATTAACTGCGACGGAAAAGAGGATAAAATTTCGAATCTGTCAAAAGGTACAGGTTTCCTTGCCCTTGATAAAAATGGCGACGGGCATATAAACGACGGCTCGGAACTTTTCGGCGCAAAAAGTGGAAACGGCTTCAAAGACCTGTCCGCATATGATCATGACGGAAACGGTTGGATTGATGAAAACGACGATGTATACAACGCTCTCAAAGTCTGGATTCGCAACGAAGACGGCACCGATACTCTTTTGTCATTAAAAGATGCCGATGTCGGCGCGATATATCTTGGAAGTGCCATAACAGACTACAGCTTACGTGACGGTTCATTTAACACCGCTGCAAAGCTGCGTTCAAGCGGCATATTCCTAAAAGAAAGCGGCGGCGTGGGAGTCGTCCAGCAGATTGATATGGCGACTCACGATGCTGACATAGAAAATCGTTCCATTTCATAGAACAAAGACGGAGGCCGGTTCAGTGTCTTACCGGCGCTCCGTCTTTTTCATTAATTCATTTTGGTTCCGTCCGAGAGCTCACGCTCTCTCTTGCCATATACCTCTCCGCTTAAGAAATGACGTCTGCAAAGTGATACGTAGGATTCATTTCCTCCGACCATCACCTGCTCTCCTGTGCGGACAATCTTGCCGTTACTGACTCTGGCATTGAAATGTGCGCGACGTCCGCACCAGCACACGGTCGGAACTTCTTCAATATAGTTTGCTATTTCCATGAGCCTCTTGGATCCCGGGAAAAGATGACTTGTAAAATCGGTACGAAGTCCGTAGCAGATAACAGGAAGATCGTATCTATCAACAACTTCCGCAAGAATATCGACCTGCTCTTCCGTAAGGAACTGGGCTTCATCCACTATCACACAATCAAGCTCTTTCCAGCCTTCCGACTCTCCCGTAAACCACTTATCTTTTACTTCAGCGATAAAATCTTCTACAAATGTAGCCTCTGCACTAAGCCCCATTCTCGACTTGACAATCTTAGCCCCGTCTCTGTCATCGGTCTTTGGCTTAAGGAGAATACATTTTTGCCCCTTCTCCATATAGTTGTACTGCACCATCAGCGCATTGGCTGTCTTTGAGCTCCCCATTGCCCCGTATCTGAAATATAACTTTCCCATACCTTCTCCCGTGTCTATGTATAATTGCGCTATGCCTTTGTATCACGCTTTTTTAGCTTTTATGCGCATCAGTTTTGTTTCTCATTTGAGTTGATAAGAACAAGTTTGTTGTAAGGAATCTCGATTCCCGCTTTTGCAAATCTCTTCATTATCTCTACAAGACAGTCAGAGCATGCCTTCGGGTTATCCTTGAAATCTTCCGTCTCAACGAGTGCCCTTAATGTGACGCCGCTATCATCGCAGCTCTTACACAAAACCGTCGGTCTTCCTCCATGATGCACCGGATGCTCAACAATAACGTCAGCCATGATATCCATAGCCTTCTGCATATCCGTTCCATACGCCACAGAAATCACTATCGGAAAAGAAAACGATTCTTCCTGAGTGTAATTGATGATAGTCGCCGAACCAACTGTAGAATTGGGAATGTAAATAATCTCGTTCTGATAAGTCTTGATAACCGTGTGTCTCAACGTGATGTTCTCAACATAACCGGGATCGATAGAGTCAATCTTAATCCTGTCTCCGACATCAAAGGGTCTGGATCTCGATGCCGAAATCGCAATACCTGCAAATACATTGGCAAGTGTTGACTGGGCTGCAAGACCGAGGACAGCGGCAATAAGTGCAGATGACGTACCGAAAGTTTTCCAAACGTAGTTAAACCCGGGTACATTTCCCAATACCGTAACTACAGCCAGAACCCATATGACCGTAGTTATAATACCTCTCAAAAAAATAAGATGAATTTTACCGCGAAGTCTTTCCTTACTGATATATTTATTGAGTAAAAGATTTATGACATAAGCGCATAGGATCGGCAAAACATACTTTGAACCGTATTCAAGTATTTCCATCACCCATTTAAACTCGTCTTCTTTCCCCTGCCCAACAAACTCTAAAACACACTCAAGCATCTTCATCATCCATCTCCTCAAATGCGATCATAGAATCGATAATGTCTTCAAAGTCCTCTCGCAGTTCTTCAAGAGTGTCACCTTCATATGTATAGATTTTTCCGTCGATTACAACTTCACCTGTATAGTAATCGCAGTTTTTGTCGTAATTAACGGTACCTGTATATCCTTCATATTCAAATTCTTTTTCCATTTATTATTCGTCTCTTTCTTTTTTCTTAGCAAATTACTATAAGCATTGTAAATCATTCATAGCCGAATTTAAAGAATATCATGGAAAAATCGTGATTTCGAACATGCTTGCCTTCATTAAGTCATAAGTACCGATTTTACTCATGAGAAAGTTTTTTTGCAAAGTATGCTTGACATTTTATGCAAAGTAGACTATGCTAAATATGCAAAGCGAGCTTGGCAAAAAGTAATGAGGTATCAATGAAGAACAAAATAAAAGAATTGCGAAAAGCAAATAAGCTATCACAATCAGAACTTGCCGACATTGTCGGAACAACCAGACAGACAATTACTTCCATTGAAGTTGGCAAATACACTGCTTCATTGGGACTGGCATATAAGATAGCGCACCATTTTAACATGACAATTGAAGAAGTATTTGATTTCAGCAGCTTGGAGGATGAAAACTTATGACTAACACCGGAAAAGAAAGAATCAAAGCATCAATAAAGAAAAAAATCACTGCATATGCATTAGTGGCATTTTTAAGTAGCGCTTTACTCATTATTTCCCAAAGACCATCTATAGCTTCGCTTTATGCAAAATCAGGGCATGCTGATTTTATGCAGGGTTTTGTGGTCGGAATGGTTATCGCCATAGAAATAGTATGCGTTTATCAAATTTCTAAATATATAAATGCTCTTAAAGATGAAAAAAAGCTTATTAGAATCTACAATGAGCTCAACGATGAACGTTTATGTCAGATTGAATCATTATCCGGCAAATCCGCAGTTGAATTTACCGCAATTGTTCTTCTGATCCTTGCGCTTATTGTAAGCTTCATAAGCTTCGAAGCTACAATCGCATTTTTAGCTGCATTAACTATTCTTTTTATCACAAAGAAATCATGCTCAATTTACTATACAAGAACTTATTCAGGCGAATAAAATAGTTGTTCGCACTCCATAAAATATCCCGGCATTCTATTTGAATCATAGATTGCCGGGATATTTATTACTTCTTATAATCAATCCTTAACTTCAATCTTCACTGCCTCTTCTTTCTTGGGAATAGCTTCCTTCTTGGGGATGTTGACCGTAAGAACACCGTTCTTGTACTGAGCTATGATATCTTCAGGTTTAAGTCCCGGTGTACGGAAGGATCTCTGGTACGAAGAGCTTCTTCTCTCACGACGGATGTACTTGCCGTTCTCATTCTTCTCATCCTTGTTCTCATTATGTGTAGCACTGATGGTAAGCACTTCGTTCTTAAGGTCGATATTGATATCTTCCTTGTTAAATCCCGGAAGCTCGGCTTCAAGCTGATAACTGTTATCTTTCTCGATGACGTCAGTCTTCATAAGACCTGATGCCGGCTCGAAGTTCTTCTCAATAAGTCCGGAATCATACAGGTCACCGAATAATCTGCCACCAAAGAAGTCATCCATCTCGTCAAACAAATTATTGTTACTCCATAACATAGGCATCAACATAAGTCATCACTCCTTTTATAAAAAATTTTTGTTGTAGTAGTTTGTGCAACCTGAGATGATGTATTAGCACTCTCATCTCTTGGCTGCTAATTTTCTTTACAAGTATGTTATAGAACAACTAGAACAAAAAATCAAGTACTTATTTATAAAAAAAATATTAATTCCCATTCAATAGAAAAAGCTTTTGCAAAGACTTATTAAATCTCTGCAAAAGCTCTTTATCCTGAATAAATATTAACTTATACGAATATCTAATCAGTCAGACTATCCGATCAATAATTCTCAGCCTTCTTCTCGAAGTAGCTCTTGGGATGATTACAAACAGGGCACATCTCGGGAGCCTTAGGTCCTACTACGATATGACCACAATTTGAGCAGATCCAGATAGAATCGCCGTCTGATGAGAATACAAGATCTTTCTCGATATTCTCAAGGAGCTTTTTATATCTCTGCTCATGCTCTTTCTCAATTTCAGCAACCTTTTCAAAAAGAAATGCGATATCATTAAAGCCTTCCTCACGTGCTTTAGCTGCGAAAGAAGGGTACATCTCCTGCCACTCGTATGACTCTCCTTCTGCTGCTTCCTTGAGGTTTTCTACTGTTGTACCGATTCCGGTAAGAATCTTGTACTACATCTTGGCATGCTCTTTCTCGTTATTGGCTGTCTCTTCAAAGATCTTACTGATCTGAACATAGCCGTCTTTTTTTGCCTTTGAAGCAAAATATGTATATTTATTCCTTGCCTGAGACTCACCTGCAAATGCAGCAAGCAAATTCTTTTCTGTCTCTGTTCCTTTAAGTTCATTTTTTCTGGGTTCTAAATTTGCCATATTTTAATCTCCTTTTCCATTTTATTTGTGGATAAATACTCACAGCCAACCTGTAATCGTATTTTAACATAGAGAATATGCATTAAAAAGACTATTTTGTATTTTTGCATAAAGCTTTTTCACCAGAAAAAAGAGATATAAGTAAAATGCTCTCTACAGCATAAAATATCGCATTAATCTTTATCATCATATCGTGTCTTGGCATAGTAACTCCACCTGTTATAACATCTAACATAGACTGCGTAGTTGCTTTCCCGGACATAATATCAAGCGGCGATTCTCCGGGCAAATAGTCCGGAAATATCTTGATCACCTGAGCTGTCGCAATTATATAACAGGCTACTGCAAGTAGCATTGCCAATATAATAAAAAGATTTTTTCCACTCTTCTTACCTGTATGCTTGGCAGCAATCAAAAACACACTTCCAAAGCACGTAAGACACTCAAATCCATAAAACACATAGCATGCGGAATCAGAGATATTATAAAAAATTCCGGCAACAAAGTACTCTGTAAATGTCCATATCGCCATCCATGCCACAGTACAGATAGCAGTCATTTTTATTATGTTTTCGGATTCAACACCGTTCCATATATAAATATTTGCAAAGATCACAGCCCAAATTGCCGCAACAACAAAACCTCTGTAGCTCAGATTCGTTAACGACATAATTCCAAATGAGCCCAATGCGATATACATGATTGCCTGAACCGCAACTGCACTATATAAAGCAGACGTCTTTCTCATAGCTTTTCACCTTCTCTATATAAAAAACATTTTTTATTCAATAAAAAAATATGGATGCCAAAATCTATTTTGACATCCAACAATATAAGAATCAATATTATTTAATTATCTTGCAGGAGCCCATGTTACTCCGTAGAGCTGCTCCATCATCTTGCGAAGTTCTTCCTTCATCTTGTCACAGGCTGAAGCTTCGTCAGGGAAGTTTATAACCCCGATTCTCTCTTTCTTATCCTGGAAAAAAACAGCCCATCCGTTTTCTGTTTTATCAAGACATACACGATTTTTGTGATGTCCTCCAACTTTATATAATTTCGAAGGAACGAGATGTTCCTTGAAAAAAACCTTTAATTCCTTGGTATTCACGGTATACCTCCTAACAAGTTGATACTAATAACTTTTGATGTAGTATTGATTACTACATGAAGTATACCATCATATCTCCGGCATGACAATAGCAAAAAATTGAATCGAGTAGGAGGAATTTCTCACAAGTGAGAAATTCCGACCTCTCACACCACCGTGCGTACCGTTCGGTACACGGCGGTTCAATCAACTTAACAAGT
>ODAI012514280.1_pt1 | contig 23647 bp, 23 predicted proteins | sample 1539321 | NCBI WGS metagenome assembly ODAI01 (sample SAMN02144231, study PRJEB22623) | gut metagenome | biome: sheep rumen | host: Ovis aries | place: New Zealand | reverse complement strand
TGCGAGGATGTAAATCCTTCCAACGGCGCTTCATTCGGTGCTGGAAAGGGCAAAATCTGCAATTTGAACGCGGACTCCGATTGCGACGACGTCAATCCTTCCAACGGCGCTTCGTTCGGAGCAGGAAAGGGCAAAATCTGCAATTTGAACGCGGACTCCGATTGCGACGACGTCAATCCTTCCAACGGCGCTTCGTTCGGAGCAGGGAAGGGCAAAATCTGCAATTTAAACGCTGACTCTGATTGTGACGATGTCAACCCTTCGGGAGGCGCAAACTTTAGCAACGAACGTAAAAACATTAAAAATATCCAACTTGACGGCGACGACGAAGATGTCAACCCTTCTGGTGGTGCCTCTTTTTAAATTCTAATTAGCAATGACGGAATTATTCTCTTCTTGGATTACCTGGAGCATAATAACAATTGTTTTAGCGCTAATAGAGCTCTCGACTGGCGGATTTTACATTATGTGTCTGGCTTTCGGTGCTTTTGTCGCTATTCCTGTATCCCTCATCACTACAAACACGTTTGTCCTAATCTTGGTCTTCTGCATTGCCTCTATTTTTGCGCTGTTCTTTATCAAGCCTACACTGATGAAGATGACTAACAAAAAGAATATGAAGAGCAATGTGTCGGCTATTATAGGTTCTGTGGGCACCGTTAGCGAATCCATCGAAAAAAACGGTTATGGCAGAGTAAATGTAGCTGGCGATGATTGGAAAGCCCAGTCATACAATGGCGATGCCATTCCAGCCGGAACTAAAGTGGAGGTCGTACAACAAGAAAGTGTAATTGTCACCGTAGCTAAAGTTGAACTTAAACAAGACAAGGAAGATACTTGCCTTATTGGCTGACAATGCACAGAATAAAGAACATATAACATACCTAAATATATGAATAGCAGTTACATTTTTTTAATTTTTGTAGTCATTCTTGTTGTAATCTTAATCAAGAAATGCATTATCATCATTCCGCAGTCCGAGACTAAAATCATCGAACGATTGGGACAATATTCGGCAACACTCGATGCCGGCATCCATTTTATTATTCCGTTTATTGATGTTGCTAAACAAGTAATGTTTTGCAACAACGGACGTTATTACGCAACCGACACCATCGACCTTAGAGAGCAAGTGATGGACTTTGCGAAACAGAACGTTATCACTAAGGATAATGTTCAGACAGAGATTAACGCACTGCTCTACTTCCAAATTGTTGATCCGTTCAAGTCTGCTTATGAAATCAACAACTTGCCGAACGCTATCGAAAAGTTGACACAGACTACTTTGCGTAACATTATCGGTGAAATGGAGTTGGACGAGACCCTCACGTCTCGAGACACCATCAATACAAAACTCCGTGCGGTGCTTGACGATGCAACAAACAAATGGGGCGTTAAGGTGAACCGTGTCGAATTGCAGGATATCACTCCTCCTGAAAGCGTTTTGCAGGCCATGGAGAAGCAGATGCAGGCAGAACGTAACAAGCGTGCCACAGTGCTTACTAGCGAAGGTTTGAAGGCTGCTGCCATCTTGAAGTCAGAAGGTGAGAAAACTGCTCTGATCAACCAAGCCGAAGCGGCTAAACAGGCGGCCATTCTTAATGCCGAAGCTGCGAAAGAATCGGCTATTCTTAACGCCGAGGGTGAAGCTCAGGCTAGAATGCGTAAAGCCGAGGCAGAAGCCATCTCTATTCAGAAGGTGGCCGAGGCTGTCGGACAGTCTTCTAATCCGGCTAACTATCTGTTGGCCCAGAACTACATTCAGATGATGCAGAGTCTAGCGTCTGGGGAACAGACAAAGACGGTTTATCTCCCTTACGAGGCTTCCAACATATTGGGCAGCCTGGGTGGCATTAAAGAGCTGTTCAAAGACAACAAATAAACAGTATTATTCGACTGTTATAAAAGGACAACCGGCGAACATATCCGGTTGTCCTTTTCTTTTTATCGACTTAAAGAAAAAAGACTTGTCTTTATAAAAAAGGAACTTTATATAGATACGTCATTAGGATAAATCACTATATTTGTAAAAACATATACAAATAGATTTATCACCATATAATATGATAAACAAGTTTTTAGCATTAACAATATGCAGTGTTATCTCGTTTTGTGGCTACGCTGAGAATTTAAAAACCATAAAAACATCAAAACCGGGTACACTTTCAACTAAAATCAGCGAAAAAAAGCTTGCTAAAGTAACAGACTTGAGCATCAGTGGTCCTATTAACAAGGAAGATGTTGCATACTTGCGCTCTGTTCTTAAAAAGCACAAAATTATCAATACGCTGAACCTGAAATCTGCTGTCGGTTTAGACGAGATTATGGATGGAGGCTTTGCCGGTTGCTCAAGCATCTATGCCATAATTCTTCCGTCTACTGTAAAATCAATCGGACAGTCTGCGTTTGAAGATTGTAACGAGCTAAATACATTGTTAATTCCTAACGAAGTTACTGTCATCGGTAACAACGCATTTAAAAGATGTGGAAAGCTTACCAACTTAAACTATCCAAAAGAATTAAAGAAAATTGGTAAGAATGCATTCCAAGAATGCTCCAACATCTACAAAATAGAATTAACAAAAGTCGATACCATCGAGAGTGAAGCGTTCAAAGGTTGCGGCAATCTTATAAACTTATCGCTTCCCGACAATGTGAAATTCATTGGAAAGAATTGCTTTGAAGGATGCTCTAGCCTTACAGATGCTGTAATTCCTTATGGCATTGAAAAAATTGAAGACAATTGTTTCTGGAATTGCACTAAACTGAAAAAAGTTTCAATTCCAGGCAGTGTTAAAGAAATTGGTTCTAATGCATTTTGGGGATGCAGTTCAATCGAGAATTTAAAAATTCCGTCTAGCGTTACAACTATCGGTTCTGGCTCATTCACCAATTGTGAGAAACTCTCAACCATTGTCATTCCAAGCAGTGTAAAGACGGTTGGCGAAACGGCCTTTTTCCAATGCAAGAAATTAACCTTTATCACCTTGTCTGAAGGTGTTGAAACAATCGAGAAAGGAGCGTTCGAATACTGCGAGTCTTTATCGAACATCAGCCTTCCTTCTAGTGTCAAGAGTCTGGGTGCGCATGCTTTTGAAGGTTGTACCGAGCTAAAATCTATTATTTTGCCTGCCGGCATCAAGGAAATCCGCCCATACACGTTCCAAGACTGTTTGTCTCTCACCTCTATCAATATTCCTGATGGTGTTACCAGAATTGATTCATGTGCTTTTCTTGACTGTAAAGACCTTTCAAAGGTTACACTTCCTCCTACAATTGTATGGATTGGATACAGGGCTTTCTCAAATTGTAAAGATTTGACAGACATCAATATTCCAGCCCGAATAAGAACCATAAGCCAAGAATCGTTCTATTTATGCGGAATAAAAAAGATTACAATTCCTGAAGGTGTGAAGTCTATCGGAAACAGGGCCTTTGCATTAAGCGACCTTACCTCCATCTCCATTCCTGGCTCTGTCAAGAAGATTGGCAACAATGCTTTCGGCGACTGCACTTGGCTTATTAATGTGAAAGTCAACGAAGGTGTTGAGGTTATTGGCGATTCCGCCTTTGCTTCTTGTTGGCTGCTTCGGTCTATCGATGTTCCAAGCACAATTGTCAAGCTAGGCGATGGCGTATTAAGCAAGTGCAGCAGTTTAAAAAACATTACTGTTCACGCGAATATACCACCTACAACACAGTCTTTTATCGATGTCAACAAAAATATTTGTACGCTGACTGTTCCTGGTAAAGCAATCAACACCTATAAAACGACTGAGCACTGGAAAGAATTCAGCAACATGAAGGGTACTGGCAATAACACGAAGGCCGCTGCTCCTAAGAAAAAGAAATAATTCTAACTCCTTAAAACAAAAGGGATGCAGAACGCATCCCTTTTTATTTATCGGATATGGCAGACGAACAAACAATAAAAAAAGTGTCAGCAACTGTTATTGCGCTTGATGAGCCGAACACGTTGCGTGACCGATTGGGCAGTTCTGAATGGGCTACCATTGAAAGTATTAAAGTAATGCGTACTATTGGCACTAAAGACGTTGCTTTGCTTTCGGGACTTGCACACAGTTCGCTTCAAAACATCGATTTGCAGGATGCTACTATCAACAGTATTCCTGACGGTGCTTTTGAACACTGCGACGAACTTGTGTCTATCTCTCTACCCTCTTGCAACACCATTTCAAAAGACTGTTTTAAAGATTGTAGGAACTTAAAATTCGTAACACTTTCTAAAAAGATTTCCGCAATAGAGGAAAACGCTTTCCTAAATTGTGAGAGTATTGAAGAGATCTGCCTGCCTACCAACCTTTCGCTAATCGGAAAAAACGCTTTTGGTAACTGCATTAACCTGTCGACGGTCGTATGCGAGGCTAGTTATCCGCCAATTTGCAGTAACGATGCATTCCACAATATCAGCGCCAACAATGTGTTTTATATTTGCAAACAAGGCTTTAAGGAGTACAGCAGCGATGTTTTCTGGAAGAACTTCAACCTTAAGGAAAACACAATTAAGCAGATTAAAAACCTATAATGCGATAAAAAATCTGTATTTTTGCCAAAATATCGATTACATGAAATCATATATAATTACCATATTATTATTTTTCGCCATTACTCCATCTTTTGCACAAAAAATTGCAATTGATGAAGAAAACGAAAATGGAAAATTTATAGCGACTGAGTTCCTACCTACCTTTTGGTCGACCCAATCGGGCAACGGAAGCGTTTCTCTTGGCGTGGCATACAACACTGCCATGCAAACCCTGTTCTGCTTGAACTTAAAATTGGAAAACACGCCGAACTTCGAAATCAAGAAGGGAAGCGCTTTGCAGTTGATTACAAACGAAGGAGAAATCATCGTTCTTCACAACACCTCCGACATTCAAGCAATCGACAAAAACATCATTGTGTCTTATGGTGTACAATACAATGAAAAAGAACTAGCTGACCTCGATAAAATCATGAATGAGCGCATTGTCAAACTAAAAATCGAGACAAGCAAGGGCATTCAAGAACAAGAGATCAACAGCAATATGTTCTCAAAATCTGTATATAGCTGTTTTGTTGTTTTGAAAGATTATCTTGAAAAGTATAAAAACGACTAGTACATTTTTGAATATGGGAAACATAGATATAAAGGCTAAACTCTCTGCTTTTTTCGGTTCCATCTTGAGCCGAGAGTCCAAACTAAAAAATAAATACGTCATTACAATTGTAGCATTTCTGGTATGGGTATGTTTTTTCGATGAAAACAGCATTATGTCTGATTTCCGCTACAAAAGCGAGATTCGGCAATTACAACAAAAAATTGAGGCTTATAAGGCCGACATTGCCGAAAGCATAAAAAAGAGCAACGAGTTAAGGACAAACAACGAGAATCTAGAGAAATTTGCTAGAGAACAATACAAAATGAAAAAGGCTAAAGAAGACATATTCATAATACAATGAAAAAATACTCATCACTCCTTTTATACACAGGTTATATTGCCATTTTCATAGCTGCGCTTCTCTACCCTTCTGGTTCGCTTTTCTATGGCATCCAAATTGCCGTTATAGTTTTGGGTGTTGGCAGTTTGGCTCTAATTGCTTATAGGGTGACCAACCCCTTAGAAGGAGAAGACGCTCCAAGAATCAAAAGATTGGAATTTCAACTCGTTATCAGTTCTATTCTATACCTGGCTGCGACCTACTTCATGTACAACCGCGAACGACATTGGATCGTTTGCCTATTGATAGCAGCAATCACAGATCTTGTGGTAGCATTTAGAACACCTAACAAAATTAAGTAAACAATGGAAACAATTATTTCTTTTATTAACAGCTGCCTCGACCACTTAAACTACGGTACCATAACACTCTTAATGGCAATTGAGAGTTCTTTCATACCATTCCCTTCTGAAATTATTGTCCCTCCTGCAGGGTATCTTGCAGCCGACGGAAAACTCGACCTCTCTTTGGTCATATTCTTTTCAACACTGGGCTCTCTAATTGGGGCGGCTATCAACTATACCCTAGCATATATTCTTGGTAGGCCTCTACTCTATAAATTTGTCAATAGCAAAATCGGGCATCTTTGCCTGTTATCGCAAGAAAGCCTCGAAAAGGCAGAAAACTACTTCAATAAAAACGGAGCTGTCTCTACTTTCGTTGGCCGTCTTCTCCCTGCTATCAGACAACTTATTTCTATTCCAGCCGGATTGGTGAAATTGAATTTCCTCAAATTCGTCACCTACACTACCCTTGGTGCTGGCATCTGGAACTGTATTCTGGCATTCATTGGCTATATGCTGCACAAATCAATTGGCAACATAGACGAAATTCCTGGGTTAGCTAAAGAATATGGTCACTATATCTCTTTAATCATCATTGTTGTTCTTGTCATCGCAGCCGTTATCTACTATTTCAAGCAGAAAGCCAAGAAAGAGCAGAAAGAAGCGAACAAGGTATTGAATGCCGAACAAGAACAAGACCAAATCGAAAACATTTAAGCGCAATGTACAATAAAAGACGTTCTGATTTCAAGAAGGCCCAACAAGAGGCCGGAAAGAATTTACACAGACCCAATCTCAAAAATTACGCTAGAGAGCGACATACCAACCTGAAAGTCAACGAGCCGGCTTTGCTTATGGACTTTCTCTTGCAAAAGATGGGGGGTATGAGCAAAACTTCGGTTAAAAACCTACTGACAAAAAGACGGATTTCTGTCAACGGCACTGTCGAGTCACAATACAATCTACAGCTCAACGTGGGCGATGTGGTTGAAATAGATTCTACAAACACCAAGTATAAGTTCTCTCACCCTAAAGTGAGCATTATATACGAAGACAACTACCTTATCGCTATCAACAAAGGGGTCGGCCTTCTATCGGTATCGTCTCCTCTACATGAAGAGGTGACTGCATACAAGATTGTCTTGAACTACGTCAAAAAGCAAAATTTAAGGAACAATTTGTTTGTGGTCCACCGAATTGACCGCGAAACTTCTGGCGTCCTTATCTTCGCAAAAGATTTCGACACACAAAACAACATTAAAGACCACTGGCACGACGATACACACCAGCGTTATTATTACGCTCTTGTTGAAGGTGAGGTTGAAAAGGACGACGACACAATCGTCTCTTGGCTAACCGAAAACCCGAAATCTCTTAAAGTACACTCTTCCTTTACTGATAATGGAGGCGAACAAGCAATTACTTCCTATCACGTTATTTGCAGGAAGAAGGGTATGTCTCTCTTGAAGGTTAACATTAAGACCGGAAGAAAAAACCAGATACGTGTACAATTGTCTTCTATTGGCCACCCTATTGTCGGCGACCGGAAATATGGTGCAACAACCAGTCCTATCGGCAGATTAGGACTACATGCGGCATCGCTTACCATTGTTCACCCAAACACAGGCGAACCTATTATGTTTGAAGCTCCAATTCCTAAAGAAATGCATTTGTAATATGAAAAGAGGTTATCTTTACAATTCGATTATTGCTTTTTTTTCTGCGACTGTCTTTTTTAGCTGCAATAGTAACAACGGTGTCGAAACCGTGAAAGTTACAGAGCCTGGCACCCTATCGGAGCAACGCTCTGGTTCCCAATGGGACAAAATCAAGAATCTAGCAATTGAAGGACCTCTTAACGAAATCGACATTGCATTCTTGAAGAGTCTCGACTGTCACGGTTTGGAAAGTTTGGACTTGTCTAAAGCCGAAAAAATGAAAGACATTCACTTTTTCTTCGACTCTAACTTGTTCTCATCCATCACTCTGCCAGACAATGTCGAATCAATCGAAGACGAGTCGTTTCAGGGATGCTTGAATTTGAAGGAAATAAAGGTTAGTCCCCAAAATCCGAATTTCAAATTGATTGATGGCGTCCTCTATAGTGCCGACACGTCAAGAATTGTTGTCTACCCAACCCTCTTACCTAAGAAAACGTACACCATTCCAGCTAAGGTCAAACAAATTAGCAACTGCCTTTTCGCGGCCGCTACTGAGTTGGAAAACATTGAGGTCGACAGCAACAATAAGACTTTTATTTCTAAAGACGGTATTCTCTATACCAAAGACTCTACTTTCCTGATTTCATATCCAGCTGGAAAGAAAAACACAACGTTCGTTCTTCCTAAAGAAGTTATTAAAGTCAACTGGTCTGCTTTTTGGGGGGCTTACAACCTGAAAGCTATAAATGTGGATAGCACTAACAACTTTTTCACCAGCAACTATGGACTTCTTCTTGAAAAGAATAATAACGATGCAGACTGCAACGACTTCACACTGGTTGCTTTCCCTGCTGGGAAAAAGTCTTCCGCTTACAAACTGCCACAAGGTATAACGCAAATAAACACTTGCGCACTTAAAACCTGCACCATCGACACACTGGTTCTTAATAAAGACTTATTCTTTATTGACAAGTGGGCATTCAACGGGGCAAAAATCAAGTATTTCGAAGTTGAAAAAGAAAACATTAGCTACTCTGCAGAGTCTGGAATCCTGTACAAGGGGAACAGCGCATATCTCTGTCCTACAGACCTGGAAGGCGACATCACAATCAGACCAACCACTTCCATCGACGAAAGAGCATTCCAACGTGGCAGACTGTCTTCCCTCAAAATTGGCCAGACGCTAGTTACTGGACCTTTTTTCTGCTCTTACTGTAACCAGCTAAAAGAGGTCTACTTTGAAAACGGTATCAAAGAAACAAACGGATTAGGCGCTTTTTTCTGTTGTGCCGGATTAGAGAAAGTAGATTTGCCCGAGTCGTTTGAAAAGATAAACAACCGGATGTTCTTCGGATGCATCAACCTTCAAACACTTATATGCAGAGCGAAAAAAGCCCCTGCCATCGATAAATACGCGTTTACTGGGGTTGACCTGAAGAGGTGTATCGTTTATGTCCCTGCCGAGTCTATTGAAGATTATAGGAAGAATGACGACTGGAAAAAGTTCGTTATTAAACCTATTATTAACCAATAACGCTTTGGCGGATGACGCTATGTTAAGATTTCAAAAAAAATCTTGCATACACCGACAAAAAATGTGAAATTTGCACATAATATAACAAACACCAAAAGAAGTGAGTACCAAATACATTTTTGTAACAGGAGGTGTTACATCTTCATTAGGAAAAGGCATCATCGCCTCTTCTTTAGGAAAGTTACTTCAAGCCAGAGGATTGTCAGTTACCATCCAGAAACTCGATCCCTACATCAATGTTGACCCAGACACTCTCAACCCTTACGAACACGGGGAATGCTACGTGACTGTTGACGGTGCAGTAACCGACCTCGACCTAGGTCATTACGAGAGGTTCTTAGGCGAAGAATTATCGCAAGCCAACAATGTAACTACTGGCAGAATCTACCAATCTGTAATCAACAAGGAAAGAAAAGGCGACTTTCTGGGAAAGACTGTACAAGTAATCCCTCATATCACTGATGAGATTAAACATCACGTCAAAATTTTGGGCAACACTAAAAAATATGACGTTGTAATTACAGAAATCGGCGGTACCGTTGGCGACATCGAGTCGTTGCCGTATGTCGAGGCTATGCGCCAACTTAGATGGGAGATGGGCAACAAGAATTGCCTTTGCATCCACCTCACCTATGTTCCATATATTGCGGCAGCCCACGAATTAAAGACAAAACCAACACAACATTCCGTTAAATTCTTGCTTCAGAGCGGCGTTCAGCCAGATATTCTCGTTCTTAGAACCGAGCACACGCTAAGCGACAACGTTAAGAAAAAAGTTGCGTTGTTCTGTAATGTCGATAAAGATGCTGTGGTTGAATGCATCGATGCGCCTACCATCTACGAAGTTCCTCTACTTATGCACGAAGAGGGGCTCGACAGCATTGTTCTGCAAAAACTTGGCTTCACCGACATTAAAGAGCCTGAACTTGAACAATGGAAGGACTTCCTTTCTAAATATAAAAACCCAACTTCTACTGTCAACATAGGTGTTGTTGGAAAATATGTTGAATTGCCCGACGCCTACAAGTCTATTCTTGAATCTTTCATTCATGCCGGTGCGGCAAACGAATGCAAGGTAAAAGTCTCCCTCATCCAGGCTGAACAGGTGAACCACGACAATTCTGCCGACAAGTTGAAGGGCTTAGACGGCATTCTAGTACCTGGCGGATTCGGAGACAGGGGTATTGAAGGTAAAATAGAGGCAGTTCGATATGCAAGAGAGAACGACATTCCTTTCTTCGGCATTTGTCTGGGTATGCAGTGCGCAGTTGTTGAATTTGCTAGAAACGTGCTTGGCTATGCCGACGCACACTCTACCGAAATAGCGCCAACAACAACGCATAAGGTTGTCGACCTTATGGAAAGCCAAAAACATATTACCGGTATGGGCGGAACCATGCGCTTGGGCGCATATCCATGCCAGATTAAAAAGGATACACTGGCTTTCCAAATCTACGGTAGCGAGAGCATACAAGAGCGACACAGACACCGCTATGAGTTTAACAACGACTTTTTGGAAGACTTCGAAAAGAACGGTATGATTGCCTCTGGTATGAATCCAGACAGCAATTTGGTCGAAATCGTCGAGATTCCAACAAAAAAATTCTTTATCGCCGCACAATTCCACCCAGAATTGCAAAGTTCTGTTTTGAAGCCTCATCCACTCTTCAAAGCCTTCATTAAAGCGGCAAAAGACAACAAGAAATAAAAGATATCAACAAACTCGAAGGAAATTTATTTTGTTATAAGCAAAAAAAGATTTAACTTTGTGCCCGTAAAATTTTCAAAGTTTAATAAGAAATAAAATGGGATCTACTAAAATTAGATTGCAAAGACACGGCCGCAAGGGGTACGCGTTTTACCACGTAGTCGTAGCAGATAGCGATGCACCACGTGATGGTAAGTATATTGAGAGACTTGGATCTTACAATCCAAACACCAATCCAGCTACTGTTGAATTAAACTTCGAAAGAGCGTTATATTGGGTTAAAGTTGGTGCACAGCCAACCGACACTGCTCGTAACATCCTCAGCGAAGAAGGCGTTTATTTGAAGAAGCACCTTGAAGGTGGCGTTAAGAAGGGCGCATTCGACGAAGCTGAATCTCAGAAGAGATTCGATGCTTGGAAGGCTGAAAAGGAAGCTAAGAAGAACAAGGTTAAAGAAGGCTTGAACGCTAAAGCTGCACAAAGCGCCAAAGAGCGCCAGACTGCAGAAGAGGCTATCAACAAGGCTAAGGCTCAGGCCGTTGCAGACAAGAAGGCTGCTGAAGCTAAGGCAAAGGCTGAAGCTGAAGCTGCTGCTAAAGCAGAGGCTGAAGCTAGCGCTGCAACAGAAGAGGCTGCTCCTGCAGCTGAAGCTCCTGCTGCTGAATAATAAGCTTTTCTTTCAGAAATATAAGCGCACCTTTGGGTGCGCTTTTTTGTTTTCACCTACTACCATATGAACACATCAGATTTCAACAGCCACAATAAAAACGAATTTCCACCCGCACACACCACCGAACACATAATCAACCAAACGATGATTAGAATGTTTGGTTGCGGACGGGCAATTGAAGCCCACATCGAACGGAAGAAGTCGAAAATGGATTTTTCTCTAGCCGCCGAACCTACAGCCGAACAGGTTGAGGCTCTGGAGCAGGAGGTAAACAGGGTTATCGGATTGAACCTGCCTGTCGAATTCGAATACTCCACTCAAGAAGAGCAAAAAGACCTTTACGATTTGAACAGGCTGCCAGAAAACGCATCCGAGAAAATCAGGATTGTTAGAATTGGCGATTACGACGCTTGCCCATGCATCGGAGCACACGTGGGAAACACAAGCGAAATAGGCACATTCAAAGTTATCAGTTCCTCTTTTTGCGACGGTGTATGGAGGTTAAGGTGGAAAGTTGCACAAAATTAGTCCTGCATCTCGAATACCGCTTAATTTTCATACAGAAAAACTTGTTAAGATTGAAGAAAAAAAGTATTTTTGCAATATAAATAAGCACAGAAAATGAATAAGTCAATTCTTCATATTGTTCTCTCTGTCGTGGTGGTCGTGAAGGGCTATTAAGACTAGAGAAGGTATGTAGATACTTATTCAACTAATGATACAACCTTTCTCTTTTAGAGGAAGGTTTTTTTGTATAAGATAACAAAAACAAAACTCATAACAAATGGAATACAAGAATAAGCTTCGCAGTTCTGTCTGCACAGAAGGACGCCGTATGGCAGGAGCCCGCGCTCTGTGGGTTGCTAATGGAATGAAGAAAGAGCAGTTCGGCAAACCTATCATTGCTATTGTTAATTCTTTCAACCAATTCGTCCCTGGACACACCCATTTACACGAAATCGGACAAATAGTCAAAGAGGAAATCGAAAAGTTGGGTTGTTATGCGGCAGAATTCAACACCATTGCCATTGACGATGGAATCGCAATGGGACACGATGGTATGCTTTATTCTTTGCCTTCACGCGACCTCATCGCTGACTCTGTCGAGTACGTTGTCAACGCTCACAAGGCAGACGCCATGATTTGTATTTCTAACTGCGACAAGATTACCCCAGGTATGTTGATGGCCGCTATGCGCTTGAACATTCCTGCAGTTTTCTGTTCTGGCGGCCCTATGGAAGCCGGCAAATGGAAGAATGAGAACATCGACCTTATTACCGCTATGGTTAAAGGCGCCGACAAAAACGTCAGCGACAGCGAAATGGACGAAATCGAACAACGCGCTTGTCCAGGCTGTGGTAGCTGTTCTGGTATGTTTACCGCTAACTCTATGAACTCGCTTACCGAGGCCATTGGTTTGTCTCTTCCTGGCAACGGTACCATTTTGGCGACCCACGTCAACCGTATCCAACTCTTCAAGGATGCCGCTAAACAGATCGTTGAAAACGCTTTCAAGTACTATCGCGATGGCGACGACAGTGTTCTGCCTAGAAGCATTGCTACCCGCGAAGCTTTCTTAAACGCTATGACCCTCGACATCGCTATGGGTGGTTCTACTAACACCATCCTTCACCTGCTGGCTGTGGCTAACGAAGGTGGCGTAGATTTCAAGATGGTTGACATCGACGGTCTTTCAAGAAAAGTTCCTTGCTTGTGCAAACTGGCCCCTAATACTGCCAAATTCTCTATTCAGGAATGCAACCGTGCCGGTGGTATTCTTGGCATTCTTGGCGAATTGTCTAAGGGCGGCTTGCTGAACACCAGCCTAAAGCGTGTTAACGGCCATACTTTGGCTGAAGACATCGAGCTCTACTCTATCACAAAGCAAAATGTTGAGGCTGAAGCTAAGCGCATCTATTCTACCGCTCCTGCTTTCCAGTTCAGCAATAAGATGGGAACACAGAACTGCACCTACGACTCTTTAGACACCAACAGAGTTGACGGTTGCATCCGCGACATTGAGCATGCCTACACCAAAGATGGCGGCTTGGCTGTCCTCTTCGGTAACATTGCAAAAGACGGTTGCGTAGTTAAAACTGCAGGTGTTGACGAAAGCATCTGGAAGTTTAGCGGTACAGCCAAAGTATTCAACTCACAGGAAGATGCCTGCGACGGTATTCTTGGCGGCAAAATCAAAGCTGGCGACATCGTTGTTATCACATACGAAGGTCCAAAGGGAGGCCCTGGTATGCAGGAGATGCTGTACCCTACCAGCTATATAAAATCAATCCACCTTGGTAAAGAGTGCGCGCTCATTACCGACGGCCGATTCTCAGGTGGTACGTCTGGTCTTTCTATCGGACACATTTCACCAGAAGCTGCATCTGGAGGTAATATCGGCTTGGTTCGCGATGGCGACACGATCGAAATCGACATACCAAACCGCTCTATCAACGTCAAACTCAGCGATGCTGATTTGGCCGAGCGTAGAAAGGAAGAAGAAGCAAAGGGCGCTAATGCTTGGCAGCCAAAACGCGACAGAGTGGTTTCAAAAGCACTCCGTGGCTATGCAAAGATGGTGGCTTCTGCCGACAAAGGTGGTATAAGAATTATTGACTAATCACTATTTATGAGTAAAGAACTGATTTCTGGAGCAGAGGCGCTTATGCGCTCCCTACAAGCCGAAGGTGTTGACACCATCTTCGGTTATCCTGGAGGCGCTATTATGCCTGTTTTCGATGCTCTATACGATTATACAAGACCAGAGAATCCTATTTTCAACCACATTCTGGTTCGTCATGAACAAGCTGCCGCACATGCGGCCGAAGGTTACGCGCGAGTTAGTGGTAAAGTGGGGGTCTGCTTGGTTACTAGCGGACCGGGTGCAACAAACACCATTACCGGTATCGCTGACGCCATGATGGACAATACCCCTATTGTGGTGATTGCAGGACAGGTTGGCGTAGCTGCTCTCGGTAGCGATGCCTTCCAAGAAGTTGACCTCGTTGGCATTACACAGCCTATCTCTAAATGGAGTTACCAGATACGTAGGCCTGAAGATGTTGCATGGGCTGTGTCTCAAGCGTTCTTCATTGCCAGCACAGGACGTCCTGGACCTGTTGTGTTAGACTTCCCTAAAAACGCCCAGGTGAACAAGTTCGAATACGAACCTAAGCACATCGACTTCATCAGAAGTTACAACCCATACCCAAAACCAACAGAAGACAGCATCAAATCTGCTGCAGAACTGATTAACGCATCAAAAAAGCCTTTGGTTCTTGTTGGACAGGGTGTTGAGTTGGCTGGTGCAAGAAAAGAAATGACTGACTTTATAGAGAAAGCCGGACTTCCTTTTGCAAGTACCGTGCTCGGTTTGTCTGCCATCCCTTCTAACCATCCGCTTAACAAAGGTATGCTGGGTATGCACGGCAACTTAGGTCCAAACGTCAAGACACAAGAAGCCGATCTGATTATCGCCGTTGGTATGCGTTTCTCTGACCGTGTTACGGGCAGACCTTCTACCTATGCCAAACAGGCGAAAATCATCCACTTCGATATCGACAAAACGGAGTTCAGCAAAAACATTCGCGCCGACATTACCGTGCTTGGTAACTGCAAAGAGACTCTTCCTATGGTAACTGCGCTGTTGAACAAGAACGAGCACAACCAATGGTCTGAAAGTTTCAAGCAATACGACAAAGAGGAGTTCGACAAAGTCATCAATAAGGAAATACATCCGACAGAAGGTCCTGTAAAGATGGGCGAGGTTATCAATGAAGTGACCGAAGCAACACAGAACAAAGCCGTTTTGGTGACCGACGTTGGTCAAAACCAAATGATGGGTGTTCGCTACTTCAAGTACTCTGAACCTCGCAGTGTTGTTACAAGCGGCGGTTTGGGAACAATGGGCTTCGGACTTCCTGCAGCCATCGGAGCGACTTTTGGTGCTCCAGAAAGAATGGTATGCTTCTTCTCGGGCGACGGAGGTCTCCAGATGACAATTGAGGAACTAGGCACAATTATGGAGCAGAAAGCTCCTGTCAAAATCATTTTGCTAAACAACAACTACCTTGGCAACGTTCGCCAATGGCAGGAAATGTTCTTCAACCACCGCTACTCTTTCACTCCTATGATGAATCCGAAATACGACCTCATAGCAAAAGCCTACGGCATTAACTACGGTCTGGTAACGGAAAGACAGCAATTGGACGAAGAGATAGAAAAGATGGTCAACACGCCTGGCGCTTACCTGCTGGAAGTGGCCGTTATTGAAGAATGCGATGTATTACCAATGACACCTCCTGGCGCAAATGTCGACGAGATGGTTCTTGAAATTAAAAGATAAATACAATGGAAAATAAGCTATATACCCTTATTGTACACTCCGAGAACAGAGCGGGTATCCTTAGTCAGATAACCTCTGTATTTACACGCCAACAGGTCAACATCGAGAGTCTGAACGTTTCTGCTTCTTCCATAAAGGGAGTTCACAAATACACCATAACTGCCTATAGCGAGGAGGACCAGATTCAGAAAATCAGCCAACAGATTGAAAAGAAAATCGATGTGCTGCAAAGCCGTGTTCTGACCGACGACGAGATTTTCATCCAGGAAGTTGCGCTGATTAAAATCAGCACCCCTGTCATGCTTGAGAATAGGAATGTATGCAAGACTATCCGTCAACATAATGCACAGATTCTTGAGTCAAACTCCATATTCTCTGTCGTTACCATCACAGGACTGACCGACCAGATAATGGACCTCTATTTCTCGCTCGACGAGCTTAATTGTGTATTGCAGTATTCCAGAACAGGACGTATTGTTATCACAAAATCGAAAGAGGAGCCGTTAAGCGCGAAAATCGCAAAATTGGAAAGAGACCTCAACAACTAATAAACCTCTGATAAAAAACAAGCAAATATGCATTTGCTTGTTTTTTATTGCTTCAACATAGAATTATTAGAGAAAAGTTGAGTAAATTTGCATAAATAGGATTACCTATTGCAAAAACAGAAACAAATTATATTTTTATATACAGTTTTATTATATTTAAGAAACATGGCACAAATGAATTTTGGCGGTGTGATGGAAACAGTCATCACCAGCAAAGAATTCTCATTGGAGAAAGCTCGTGAAGTTTTGAAGAATGAAACTATTGCCGTTATCGGTTATGGTGTTCAAGGTCCAGGCCAGGCTTGCAACCTGCGCGACAATGGCTTCAACGTTATCGTTGGCCAGCGTCAAGGCAAAACTTTCGAAAAAGCAAAGAACGATGGTTGGGTTCCAGGCGAGACCCTCTTCTCTATCGAAGAAGCAGCCGACAAGGCTACTATCATCATGTGCTTGCTTTCTGACGCCGCTGTCATCAGCGTATGGCCTACCTTGAAGAAATATCTTACTCCAGGCAAGACCCTTTACTTCTCTCACGGTTTCGCTATCACTTGGAACGACCGCACTGGTGTTGTTCCTGCTAAAGATATCGATGTTATTATGGTTGCCCCTAAGGGTTCTGGTACTTCTCTTCGTACCATGTTCCTTGAAGGCCGCGGTTTGAACTCTTCTTACGCTGTTTACCAAGATGCTACCGGCAAGGCTCTCGACAAGACTCTCGCCCTCGGTATCGGTATCGGTTCTGGTTACATGTTCGAAACTACTTTCGTTCGTGAGGCAACTTCTGACCTCACTGGCGAACGCGGCTCTTTGATGGGTGGTATCCAGGGGTTGCTTTTGGCTCAGTACGAGGTTCTTCGCGAAAACGGCCACTCTCCTTCTGAGGCTTTCAACGAGACAGTTGAAGAGTTGACTCAGTCTTTGATGCCTTTGTTCGCTAAGAACGGTATGGACTGGATGTACGCTAACTGCTCTACTACAGCACAGCGCGGTGCCCTCGACTGGATGGGCCCATTCCACGATGCCATCAAGCCTGTTGTTCAGAAGCTTTACGCTAGCGTTAAGAGCGGCAACGAAGCTCAGATCTCTATCGACAGCAACAGCCAGCCTGACTATCGTGAAAAGCTCGAGAAAGAATTGAAGGCTCTTCGTGAAAGCGAAATGTGGCGTACTGCAGTTACTGTTCGTCAGCTCCGTCCTGAAAACAACTAATAATTCGTTATTGAATTATAATATAAAGAGCGACCTTTTAGGCCGCTCTTTTTTTATTGTATTGAAGACTTTTGGCATTTCGTTTATTGACGTTTCGTTTTCAGGAACCGTTTTCCAAATGCCTATTCTAAATAAATTCTCGATTATAGGGGTTATTTGAAGCCAAACAAGCCGTTGCAGAACAAACAACAACTAATTACTTAATAAGAAAATTTTAAGGCGCTAGCCCTTTTTAGCAGAGGCTTCCTTGTTTTTACTTTCCACATCAAAACCACAATACTTGCAGAAACGCGAATCTCTATCAATATTTTTACCACAATTAGGGCAAAACACCTCTTTTCTCTTTTTATCGGTATTTACCATCGAAACGGTAAATATACCTGTTGGCACCGCCAATACCGTGTAACCGATAAGCATGACCACACCGGCCAAAAAACGGCCCATAGTCGTCACAGGAGCTATATCACCATACCCCACCGTAGTCATGGTTACAGTCGCCCAATAAATGCTGTTTGGTATACTGTTAAAGTTATCGCCATTCTCTCCGTGCTCTACCATAAACATTATGGTTCCAATCGACACAACAAGGACCACAACAAAAAGGAAGAAAACAATTATTTTATGCAATCCCTCTTTCAACGAAACCAAGAGGTAGTGTCCTTCGTTCATGTAGTCAAACAACTTGAAGATACGGAACACACGCATCAGGCGGAACATTCGCATCACAAGCAAACCATGCATCGAAGGGAAAAACACCGCAAGATAGGCAGGGAAGGTCGACAGACAGTCTACTATACCAAAGAAGCTGAAAGCATACTCTTTCGGATTTGAAGAACAATAGAGGCGGAGCAGATACTCAATAGTGAAGAATGCCGTGAACAGCCACTCAAGGGCATGCATAAAGGGCTTCAGCCATAGGGGCAGCCAGTGGGCTGTTTCGAAAATCACGATTATCACACTCAACACAATAAACGTAATGAGCGTGACGTCAAACAATCTGCCCAAAGGCGTATCGGTATCAAATATGATGTTATTCACCCTTGCCTTCAGCGCGGAATCGTTCATAAAGGAATTCCACCTATGACTTATCTGCTTAAACATGGCTTACCGTTATTTCAAATTGAACTTCGAAATGTCGACTTTCTTAAATTCGCTCAACCATTTCGACTTGTTTTTGTCAATTTTCGCCTTGAAGGAATCGGCATTTTTATAAGAACGGTGTTCCCATTCTATAACATTCACACTTGTACCCGTACGGATATATCGGAATGCGGAAAATTGGACGACAAGGACCACTCCATCTTGCGACAGTTCCGAGGTGTAGCTGCACATAATCTCGTTATCGTTTATAATAACGTTCTTGAAGTCAAGCACATTTCCTTCTTGTTTTCCTGAAACCAGTTCGTTCTGTTTGTCAAGGACAATTTTCTCAAACGACCCGTTTTGAATGTTGTAAACCGACAGTTTCTTTTCAAACTGCGTATACGAGGGGCCTTTAGGAAGGAAATCTTCTATCCTTGTGTTGTTTTGTGTATTCGCGCTCCAAACCAAGTGATAGTCCGTCCCTAAAAACGTCATTTTCTGTACGCCAAAGAAATCTGTCACTGCACTAGCATTTGCGCATACGAACAATGCCGATGCCAATATAAGCGATTTCAAATTCATTTCTATATTCTTTTTTGTTCATCAAAAATATGAAAAATATACATAACAAAAAAGACCCCTTTCAAAAAGGAGTCTTTCATGTGACGCCGATAGGATTCAAACCTACAACCTGCTGATCCGTAGTCAGCTGCTCTATTCAGTTGAGCCACGGCGCCATTTTAAATGTGACCTCGATAGGATTCAAACCTACAACCTGCTGATCCGTAGTCAGCTGCTCTATTCAGTTAAGCTACGAGGCCTCGCTCAAATTGCAGTGCAAAATTAACCCACTTTCTGGATATATCCAAACTTTACGGCAACTTTTTATCAAAAAAGTCTGTAAAACGCTATCAGTTAAAACTAACGCTAAAGTAAAAAGTAATAGCGGCTACTTAAATGGTGGTTTTTAAAATAAAAAGGTTATCTTTGTATAAAGAGATAGACTTAAATGGCATGAAAACATCCATCATTATAGTTTTACTGTTCCAGTTTCTGACGGCTTCCGCACAATACATCACTAATAGGGGTATATACCTTGAGGGAACCAACTATATTTCCACCTCACGTATCGAAGCTTTCAGAACTAAAGACAAATTTGCCAACTTTGCGACCATCAGTATGGACTTTGTCCACATGTCGGGCGCAGGTCATTCTCTCAGCGGAGGAGACTACTACACTATCCAGGCCAATTTCTTCGAAAGAAACATCGGTCATACCATTCTTTTGAAGTGTAAAAACGGGAAAGTCATCGAACTTAGCACAAAAAGTCTGCAAAGAGACCCTTTTGTACAAATTTACTGGCTTCCCGAAAGTAAGGTTAAGGATATTATTAATGGCGAAATTACTAAGATAAGGATCAGGGTACAAAACGGCTATGTTGACCGAGAAATTAAAAACAATTCTTTTTCCAAGTCGGTTAGCCGATGCTACAAACTGCTTAACGAAGCAAAGAAAGAAATACCAAATACCGATAACTTCAGGAACAATTTTTAGTTCCTCTTTTAACATTTAACCAAAACTTTCAGTACTGCAATGTTAACTATTAACAACAACGATTTATTGAGCCACAAAGAACTATTGTTACCAAACAATAGGGAAATTAAAGTGACTGGTACAATCGATGACTTGCACATACTGTTCCTCAAACAGATTTATGCAGATGTTGTCGACTTATCGTCGGCAATCGATTGTACGAAAGATGTTGACACCAAAAGCTTCAAAGGAATCAAACGCATCATTCTGCCTGATAACACTACAGGATTATGCGATTTTGCCTTCAGTTTTTGTCCGTCTTTATGTTCCATCTATCTCTCTAAAAGCATCTCCAATATCGGAGAACAGCCTTTTTGTTATTGCAACAACCTCTCGTCTATTGAAGTTGACGAACAAAACGAGTTCTTCTCTTCTAAAGACGGAGTCCTCTTCGACAAAGAAAAGAAAAAGCTGATCAGGTGCCCCGAAGGGCAATTCAGCGTGTACTCCGTCCCTGAAGGAGTGGAGGAAATCTGCGAATACGCTTTCTATGGCTGTAACGGTCTCAAAAAAATTGTGCTACCACAAAGCCTTAAAAGAATTGGGAAATGCGCCTTCCAACAGTGCGAAGACTTACAAGTCATAACCATTCCTGATAATGTGGAACTGATTAACGAATGCACGTTCTTCGGATGCGTCAAACTGAAAGACGTCACCTTGCCGAAGAACCTCAAAAGAATAGACAGTGAGGCTTTTTACGGGTGCGCTATGCTTGAAAAAATCGAGTTCCCGAAAGCCGTCAAACACATCGACAACCCTTTCAACAGATGCGTTAACCTCTCGTCCATTTCCGTTGAGGATGGCGGTGATACGTTCAGTTCTAACGACGGGGTTGTTTACAACAAACAAGAGGCTTGCCTCTCTCTCTCTCCTACTCAGAAAAGCCAGCACAAGGTGGCCGATGGCACCAGACAGATTGGCAGGTCTGCTTTTGAACTCACAACTATCGAGAACATCACCATAGCAGACAGTGTCACTAAAATATGCGAAAGGGCGTTCAGGGCTTGCTATTACCTCAAAGAGATTGTTTTGCCCAAGAACATAAAGGAGATTGAAGACAGAGCTTTCGACAGTTGCACAAATCTTACGGCTCTTACCTCTTTGGCTGTGGTACCGCCGAAGGCGCATGAATTCAGTTTCACGTTCGTTCCGCTTGACGATGCGGTCTTGTATGTACCCAGTGAGGCGGTCGACAGCTACAAGTCTGACCCCAACTGGAGTAAATTCAAAACAATTCTTCCTTTAAAGCAATGAGAACCCTTCTTTTCTGCCTTTTCTTTTTCTTCTGCAGTTACAGCTCCGCACAAGTCAAGATTCAAAATAACGAACCTGGCTTTCTTCAGCGACAACTGGAACAAGACTCATGCTTTTTCAAAAAGATTCAGGGTCAATCTGACTGGCAGATTAAAGGATACCTGGCAAAGGAAGACATCCACTACATTGCTGCATTGGCAAGACAATACAAACTGAAAAGAATTGACCTGTCAAAAACCCAATTTCGTGAAATCGGATTCGGTCTTTTCGAAAACTGCGATTCCCTACATTGCATTATGCTGCCCCCTACTGTAAGGACAATAGCTAAAAATGCCTTTAAGAATTGCGGTTCTTTGTCCGAAATTGAGTTGCCTAAAAGCCTTACCAGCATTGGCAGCGACGCTTTCCTCGATTGTAAGAGTCTAAAAAAGGTAACCATAAATAAAAACCTCAGCTGGATTGGTACAAACGCATTCTCGGGCTGCCCTATCAAGTGGACCAAGATAAAAGGGAAGAACAACGACTTTTTCGTTAAAGACAACCATTTATACGCCAAAAATAGGAACAGAATATACTGAGCAACTCACAAGTTATGAGTACTTTTGCAAAAAATTACCATTATGTTTCATAAATACCTCATTTCTTTAAGCCTGTTGCTGCCCTGCATCAATGCTATGGCTGAGAATGTAACCAAAAGCGTAACTTCTACTAGTGTTAATACCCTTAAAACCCAACTGCCTATGGCCGAATGGGGAACTATTAACGAACTCACCATTACAGGTCCGATGGGCGCCGCCGATATTTCCTTTTTAAGCAATGTGGCTAAGGCGACCAACAACCTTAAGGTTTTGAACCTGTCGGGAGTTACAGATTTGTTGGAAATCGAGAAAGGTGCGTTTAGCGGCATTAAAAGTTTAGAGTCGGTATCGCTTCCTGCAAGTTTGAACACTATATCAGAAAAGGCGTTTATGGACTGCACCAACCTCAGCTCCATCAGTTTTTCCGAAGGGCTCACCACCATCAACGACAGGGCGTTCTGTAACGATTCCCTGTTGACCTCAATAACTTTCCCTTCTACGCTGGGCGATTTAAACGTGACCGCCCTCGACGGTTGCGACAACCTGCAAGAGATCAAGGTGACACCCGGCAACCAAGTTTACTCTTCCATATCGGGTGTTCTTTACACTATGGACAACCCCACCATCATAAAATATCCGGTTGCGCGTGTCGACGAGGAGTTTACCATACCCGACGGCACCACCAACATTGGCGACAACGCTTTTGCCAACTGCAAACTGCTGAAATCGGTAGAAATGCCTGAATCAGTTAAGTCAATTGGCAAAAACGCCTTCCTCAACTGCAAGGGATTTACAAACGTGCTGGTAGGTGACGGAGTTACCACCATTGCCGATTTTGCCTTTTTGGGTTGCGAAAACATGGTGGCTGTAGCTTTACCAAGGTCATTAAAGACCATTGGCGACGGCATTTTCTCCAGATGTTGCAACATCACTTCCATCCGCTGTGAAGCCGCTGTGCCACCAACCTACAGCCCACTTATCAACAACCCGTTTGTTACAGAAGATGCGACCATCTGCTCCATCAACCTCGCCACTTGCGTTTTAAGCATTCCGGCTAAAGCGCAAACCAAATACGAAGAGGCTAAAGGTTGGGGTACCTTCGCTAACATCGAAGGCTTTCAAGTAGGTAAATAACGATATTCTAACTTGCTTTTTAGAAGGGCGTGCAACAATGCACGCCTTTTTTTGTGCTGTTGAAGAATGAAGGGGAAATAAAAAAAACAGGGTGAGTTGCCCCACCCTGAATGTTTTCACAACGGAATCATCCTTATTGTGAATTGCTTTAAAATTCATTACAAATATATATCAAGGAAGTACCAGATTACAGAAGGGTCAGTTTCTGCAATATCCGCCACAAATGCATGGACCTCATTTTGCTAAATATTATGGGGACAATGAGCAACTGCGTCGGCAGGCCGGCAAAAATCAACTTTGAAAGAAAACACCTGGGAAAGTTCCAGTCTATGGGAATGTTGCTTAAAGGTGTGACTTCCGAATCAACCCTATGTAGGTTTGACTCGAAAACTGATCTTGATAACGATGTCGTGCCAGAAGAACATAGTCGACAAAATAAGGGAAAAGGGCGGACATTTCCTTATAGAAGTTAAAGGGAACCAGAAAACCCTGAAATGGAATTTGGAGGACAACCTGCTGAATGCGACATGTACCGACGTATAGA
>ODAI013805325.1_pt1 | contig 23649 bp, 21 predicted proteins | sample 1539321 | NCBI WGS metagenome assembly ODAI01 (sample SAMN02144231, study PRJEB22623) | gut metagenome | biome: sheep rumen | host: Ovis aries | place: New Zealand | reverse complement strand
TAATTTTCGTGGAGAGGCTCCTGGTGATCGTGGAGAGGCCACTAATTTTCGTGGAGAGGCTCCTGGTGATTGTGGAGAGGCCACTAATTTTCGTGGAGAGGCTCCTGGTGATCGTGGAGAGGCCACTAATGAGGAGACCAGGGGGCGTTGAAATTTAGGGCACTTATCGCCACATTAACTAAGACTGGCAGCACGTAAATGTGTGCTACCAGTCTCTCTTTCAGAATAATCAGTCGAGGTGACAGGACTCGAACCTGCGACAGCCTGGTCCCAAACCAGGAACGCTACCAACTGCGCTACACCTCGGAAAAAAGGGATGATTTCCCCCCAAAAGGATGGTCTCTCCCACCCTGCTCGTCAGTAATGGCTTACTTGATGATTCCCTGTTCTACGAAAATCTTCTTCAGCGCCTTCACCGAACGTTCCACCTGCTCTTCGGTGTGCGTGGCCATCAAGGCGTACCGCACCAGCGTGTCTTGCGGGGCACAGGCGGGCGGTATGACGGGATTGATGAACACACCGGCCTTGAATGCCAATGCCGTCACCAGGAATGTTTTTTCGACATCGCGCACGTAAAGCGGGATGATGGGGCTCTCGGTATCGCCAATCTCGAAGCCCTCTTCTTTGAAGCGCTGCAGGGCATATCTCGTCACCTTCCACAGAGCCTCGATGCGCTCGGGTTCTTTCTGCAGGATGTGCAGGGCCTCAAGAGCTGCCGCCGTAGCCGCTGGCGTGTTGGAAGCCGAGAAGATATAGGTACGGCACGTGTGGCGCAGGAAATTGATGGTGTCCCAGTCGGAGGCTATAAAGCCACCGATAGATGCCAGCGACTTGGAGAAGGTACCCATGATGAGGTCTATCTCGTCGGTCAGCCCGAAGTAGTCGCATACGCCGCGCCCGTGGTCGCCGAACACACCGATGCCGTGAGCCTCGTCCACCATGATGGAGCAGTTATACTTATGCTTCAGCTCCACAATCTCAGGCAGTTTGGCCAAGTCACCCTCCATCGAGAACACGCCGTCAACGACAATGAGCTTGATAGCCTCATGAGGCAGGCGCTGCAGCACGCGCTCCAAATCGTCCATATCGTTGTGCTTGTAGTGCAGCTGCTTGGCAAAGGCCAGCCGGCGCCCATCGACGATAGAGGCGTGGTCGCGGTCGTCGCAGATGACATAGTCATCCTTGCTGAGCACAGCCGGAATGACGCCCTGATTGACGGAGAAGCCTGTGGAAAAGCACAGACATTCGTCTTTATGCACGAATTCGGCTATTTCTTTCTCCAGCTGGATGTGCAAGTCGAGCGTACCGTTAAGGAAACGGCTGCCGGCACAACCGGAGCCATACTTGTCTAACGCAGCCTTGGCGGCATCAATGATGCGCTGGTCGCCGGTAAGACCAGTATAGGCGTTCGAACCGAACATCAACACCTTATGGCCACCCATTTCGACTTCCGTTCCCTGCTTTCCCTCAATGGCGCGGAAATAGGGATAGACATCGGCCTCCATATACTTCTGTGGCTCGCGATAATGCTTATATCTCTCTTGTAGTTGTCCCATGTCTGTTAACTTAGCTGTAGCTATGCTTTTTCGTTTCAGGGTGCAAATTTACACAATTTTATTCAAACCATGAAAAAAAAACGCATAAATTGTACTTTATGACAAAATTTTTTCGTTTTATTCCTGCTTTTCGACAATTTATTTGTATTTTTGCACAATTATGAGTGAAAAAAGACACATCGCATTCATCGTTAATCCCATTTCGGGTACGCAGAGCAAGGAGCACTTCCCTGCGCGGGTGGACGAATCGATAGACAAGAGCCGGTTCGACTACCGGATATGCCATACCGAGTATCGCGGGCATGCCTCTGAAATGGCACGCCACCTTGCCGCCGAGGGCACCGACATCGTGGTGGCCGTAGGTGGCGACGGCACCGTGAACGAGGTGGCCCGCTCGCTGGTACACACCGACACGGCGCTTGGAATCATACCATGCGGCTCGGGCAACGGGCTGGCGCGCCACCTCTGCATCCCGTTAGACATGTCGCGGGCCCTGAGTATCATCAACCGCTGCAACATCGAGGCGTTCGACTATGGTGTCATCAACGGACTGCCCTTCTTCTGCACCTGCGGCATGGGCTTCGACGCCTTCATATCGCTGAAGTTTGCCGAGGCGGGCAAGCGCGGCCCCATCACCTACGTGGAGAATGTGCTGAAGGAGGGGCTGAAGTACCAGCCGGAGACCTACGAGATTATCGACGAAAACGGCGTCATGCGCTACAAGGCCTTCCTCATAGCCTGTGCCAACGCCTCGCAATACGGCAACAACGCCTATATCGCCCCCGGTGCCACGATGCGCGACGGCAAGATGGACGTCATCATCATGGAGCCCTTCGACGCGCTGGAAGCCCCCCAGATAGCTGCCGATCTTTTTATGAAGACACTAGGTAACAACTCGAAGATCAAAACCTTCCGCACGGAGCGCATCCACATACGGCGCGCCAGTGAGGGCGCCATCCACTACGACGGCGACCCCATCATGACGGGCACTGACATCGATGTACACATAGAGCACCTAGGCATCAAGATACTGACGAACCCCGACGCGCCGGAAGATCAGGCGCAGCCCAACCAGCTGCTGAACGCTTTCAGCGACTTCTTTAATAATATAAATAATGTACGCGAGGACATAGGGCGCGACATAGGCAAGCAGGGACGCCGCATACAGGCCATCAACAAGGTGTTGCTCAGAAAGCTGAAAAACTGAAACCGCCACGTAAGCATGATGACGATAAATGCCGAGAACATACTGGTAGCAGCAGTCCTTGCGGCAGTCCTGTGGTATGCCGGAAGGCAGCTTTTGGAGGTATTGAGGGGGCGCCGAAGCCCTTGTGACAGCTGTGAGTTGAAAAAAAACTGCAAAAAATTTTGTGAATTCAAATAAATGTATTACCTTTGCAGCCGCAAACATGACAAGGTGCCTTGGATGAGTGGCTTAGTCAACGGTCTGCAAAACCGTCTACAGCAGTTCGAATCTGCTAGGCACCTCAGAAGAAAAGAAGCGACTCGCGCAAACGGGTCGCTTCTTTTTCTGACAAAATGAAGCGGCTCGCAATCGGGCCGCTCCTTTTTTGTTCTTTACAAGAGGTTCAACGAGATTTGTGTTGGTAAGTCCTGTCACTTTACTGATGCTGTTCGCGCAGCAAGTCGTTGACCGTCTTCACAGGATTGAATGTAGAGAGGGGAACCTCTACGAAAACGGTGGACCAGTCGCTCATAGCACCATTCCACAGACCGGGCAGCTCCAATGCCTGCAGTTCCTTGCCCGACTTCGACTTCTGCGAAATAAAGCCCGTGGTGGGGTCAACATACTTGGGCAGGTCAAAGGCGTTGCCCTTATAGTCCTTGACAGCGCAAACAAGGTCAACAGGATTGAAATGGGTGCCCTTGGTGAACATCTCCATATACTTCTTGTTCGACTTGTCTATCTGGCTCGACTCCAGAATCTGCAGGCTTACCGTACCATCCTGGTTGTACGTCAGGAACGGGCCGCCGCCAGGCTCGCCGACATTTTTCACCACACCACAGACGCGCATGGGGCGGTTCAGCTTCTTGCGCAGATAGATGACGAGTTCGGCATCCTCAAGCTGCTTGATGTCGGCCTTGCGGCAGCAGAGGTCCTGCTGTACGAAGCGGATAATCTCTTCTATCTGCTCGTGGGTGTACTTGCCCGTGTCGAGCAGGCGTAGATAGTCGAAAGCCTTCTGCTGCAGGGTGACAAGCACGCCGGCGATAATCTGCTTCCACTCTACGGTGTCGGCCTTCAGGCGGTCAGGCACCACGTTGTCGATATTCTTCACAAAGATGACGTCGGCATCTATCTCGTTCAGATTCTCGATGAGTGCGCCGTGACCGCCGGGACGGAACAGCAGGCTTCCGTCAGCATTGCGGAACGGCGTGCCGTCGGGGTTGGCGGCAATGGTGTCTGTCGAAGGCTTCTGCTCGGAGAACGTGATGTCGTAGCGAATGCCGTACTTCTGGGCGTAGAAGTCGGCCTTCTGGGCTACCTTCTGCTTGAAGAACTCCATGTGCTCGTGCGACACCGTGAAGTGTACGTGAGCCTCGCCGTTCGAGGCAGCATAGAGTGCCCCCTCTACCAGATGTTCCTCCATAGGCGTGCGCGGACCCTCCGCATAGCTGTGGAACAGCAGCAGGCCCTTGGGCAGCTGTCCGTAGTTCAGCCCATCAGCCTTCAGCATGTTGGCAGCGACAGCCTTGTACTGACCGGCTGCCATGAGTTCCTTGATGCCCTTGCCTTCGTTCTTACGGCAGACGGCATCCAGCTCGTCGTAGAAGGCGAACTTCTCGATGTTGTCGAAATACTTCTTCTCGAAGTCGGTGGTGGGCACGTCGTAGTCGGCATCGACAAAGGCAAACATGTCCTTGAACATACGGCTGGCAGCACCCGATGCGGGCACGAACTTCACCACCTTCCGTCCGGCAGCCTTGTACTGCTGCCAAGCCTCGACATAGCTCTTGCGCGATGCCTCGTCGGGGGCTACGATGCCCTTGCCAATAGCAGCGGCGGCTTCAAGCTTAAGGAAGGGGAATCCGGTTTTGAACTGTCCTAACTGGGTCTCAATCTGTTGCTCAGAAATACCTTTCTGGGCAAGTTGTTTCAGGTCTTGTTGTGTTAACATTTCGTAATAGTTTTATGATAAGTAAGTCCTAATTGTGCAAAATTACGAACTTTTTCTGAAACTTCGTAATTTTTTCTTGTTTTTTTCGCAAGAAAATGAAGATATGGTTTGGCGAGGTGGATAAATCTTCGTAACTTTGGCACCTCAAAAGACGAATAGACATGACAAAACATCCCATAGCGAAAATCAATCTCGGCCTGAACATCGTGGAAAAGCGGGCTGACGGCTACCACAATCTAGAGACGGTGTTCTATCCGGTTGCCATCTGCGACGCGCTGGAAGTACAGCCTATGTCGGAGGATTTCCCCTCCGCTACCGACTGCGACCTGAAGGTAACCAACCTGCAAATAGACGGCGACGAACAGCGCAACCTCGTGGTGCGTGCCTACACGATGCTGAAAGCAGACTTCCCCCCCCTGCCCCGACTGCACATACACCTGTGGAAAGGCATTCCCATGCAGGCCGGTATGGGCGGCGGGTCGAGCGACGGTGCCTACATGATACTGCTGCTCAACGAAATGTTTGCGCTGGGGATGACGCAGCAGCAGATGGCGGCATACGCTGCCCGCCTGGGTGCCGACTGTGCCTTCTTCATCTACGGACAGCCCAGCTATGCCGAGGGCATCGGCGAGAGGCTGCGCCCCATCAGCCTCGACCTGACAGGATGGCACATCGCGGTGGTACGTCCCGACATCCCCGTGCCCACCAGGGAGGCTTTCTCACTGATACACCCCCACCGTCCGGCTGTCTGCTGTGCCGAGGTGGTGATGCAGCCTGTGGAAACGTGGCGCGACACGCTGACGAACGACTTCGAGGACAGTGTCTTTGCCCTGCACCCTGAAATCGGGCAGGTCAAGGCCCGGCTCTACAAAATGGGCGCCACCTATGCCTCAATGTCAGGCTCAGGCAGCGCCCTGTATGGGCTTTTCCGTGAGCAGCCGCCTTCGCTGGAAGCTGCTTTCCCCGGTATGTTTACGTGGCAGTCGGTGCTCTAATCGTCGGGCACGAGCCGCTCGGCATGTCAAGTCGGTGCGCTAATCATCGAGCAGTGCCGACGTGCGGACACGGCTCAGCGTCTCGGGCGTCATCTGCAGATAGCTGGCGATATACACCAGCGGGGCGCGCAGCACCAACTGCGGCGAACGCTTCACCAGCTTGGCATAACGCTCCTGGGCCGACTCGAAGCGAAGCATGTCGGCATGCACCTGCGAGATGATGAGCGACTCTTCCAGAATCTTACGATACAACATCTGGATGTTCACGTTCCTGACGGCCTCGCGCTCCAGGGCAGCCTTGGGCAGTGCATAGAGGATGCTGGGTTCGAGGGCTACCATCTGCTGGCGCGAGGGTTCTTCCTTGAAGAGGCTCTCGATACTCATGCAGATGGTGTTCTCGGTAGCCATATACTCCGTCAGCTCCTTGCCGTTCTTGTAATAGAACTGGCGGATAAGTCCCTTGGCCACCCAGTAGATGGCCTTACACACCTCGCCTTCTTTCACAATCACCTCGCCCTTCTGGTATTTCAGCGGTACAAGAATACTCTCCAGTACGTCCAGCTCGTCGTGGGTCATGGTACTGTATCGGCGTGCTAACTCTCTTGCCACATCTCGCGTTGTCAGTCCTATCGTAGTCATAATAGTATATAAAAGATTTTCAGTTTTTGATTTGTTTGTTATAGTCCGAATGTGTTGTCAATCCAATTTCAGCACGGCCAGGAAGGCCTTTTGCGGCACCTCCACATTGCCTATCTGCTTCATGCGTTTCTTGCCGCGCTTCTGCTTCTCCAGCAGTTTGCGCTTGCGGCTCACGTCGCCGCCGTAGCATTTGGCCGTCACGTCCTTGCGCACCTGCTTCACCGTCTCGCGGGCTATGATCTTGGCACCAATGGCTGCCTGTATGGCGATGTCGAACTGCTGGCGCGGAATGAGTTCCTTCAGCTTCTCGCACATGCGGCGCCCGAAGGTGACTGCATTATCCTGGTGCGTCAGCGTGCTGAGTGCATCGACCGGCTCGCCGTTCAGCAGGATGTCCAGCTTAGCCAGCTTCGAGGGTCGGAACGAGTCGATATGATAGTCGAACGACGCATAGCCCTTCGAGATACTCTTCAGCTTGTCGTAGAAGTCGATGACTATCTCGCCCAACGGCAACATGAAGCGCAGCTCCACGCGATTGCCACTGACGTATTGCTGGTCTATCAGCTCGCCACGCTTGTCGAGGCACAGCGTCATGATAGGGCCGATATAGTCGGCTGCGGTGATGATGCTCGCCTTGATATAAGGTTCCTCGATATGGTCTATCATCGTCTGGTCGGGCAGCCCCGAGGGGTTGTGTACCTCTTTCTGCTCGCCCTGCTTGGTGTAGCACATATAGGTGACGTTGGGCACGGTGGTGATAACGTCCATATCGAACTCGCGGTCCAGCCGCTCCTGAACGATTTCCATGTGCAGCAGCCCCAGGAATCCGCAGCGGAAGCCGAAGCCCAGCGCGATGGATGTCTCAGGCGTGAAGGTCAGCGAGGCGTCGTTCAGTTGCAACTTCTCCAGCGAAGCCCTGAGGTTCTCGTAGTCTGTCGGGTCGATGGGATAGACACCGGCAAAGACCATCGGCTTCACCTCCTGGAATCCCTCGATGGCCTTCGAGCAAGGGTTGGCGATATGGGTGATGGTGTCGCCCACCTTCACCTCTTTGGCATTCTTGATGCCGCTGATGATATAGCCCACCTCGCCGGTGCGCAGCTCCTTGCGGGGTATCATGTCCATCTTCAGCACGCCCACCTCGTCGGCCACATACTCCATACCGGTATTGAAGAACTTCACCTTGTCGCCCTGTCTGATGACGCCGTTGGTTATCTTGAAATAGGCTATGATGCCGCGAAACGAGTTGAACACCGAGTCGAAGATGAGAGCCTGCAGCGGAGCGGTCTCGTCGCCCTGCGGATGGGGAATGCGCTCAACGACGGCATTCAGGATGTCTTCGACACCCTCGCCCGTCTTGCCCGAGGCGCGGATGATGTCGCTGCGGTCGCAGCCTATGAGCTCTACGATTTCGTCCTCCACCTCTTCCGGCATCGCGTTGGGCATGTCTATCTTGTTGATGACGGGAATAATCTCCAGGTCGTTGTCAATAGCCATATAGAGGTTCGAGATGGTCTGCGCCTGCACGCCTTGTGTGGCATCTACCACCAGCAAGGCCCCCTCGCAGGCAGCTATGGAGCGCGACACCTCGTAAGAGAAATCGACATGTCCCGGGGTGTCTATGAGGTTGAGCAGATACTTCTCGCCCTCACGGATGTACTCCATCTGTATGGCATGACTCTTGATGGTGATGCCGCGTTCGCGCTCCAGGTCCATATCGTCAAGCATCTGCCCTTCCGTCACCTGAATAGTCTTGGTGTATTCCAGTAAGCGATCGGCCAGCGTTGACTTTCCGTGGTCTATATGTGCGATGATGCAGAAGTTCCTTATATGGTCCATTTGTAGGGTAAAAATTTTCAGACTGCAAAGATAAGGAAAAATTCCGATTAAATGCCAATTATTTTGATTTTTTTGCAACATCTGCCCTACTTTTATGTTAGGCGATACCGTTTGTACCGTTTTGAAGGCTTCTTAGGCGGCATCACCCTGTTCCTGTCGCGCACGTTCATTATTATATTTATTAAGGGCTGACAGACGTTGTGTATGGTGAGTTACAGACCCCACACGCGAAAACGCATTGCAGCCGTTTTTCATAGCCGCATCATCGAAATTTTAGCCGTTTCACGCCGTAAAAATGTCAAAAAAGCAGCGGAAAGCTATGAAAAATAAACATTTTAAGAAAAAAAAGGCTGTAAAATTTCCATATACCACTGAAAAACAGTATCTTTGCAGTCCGAAAACAGAAATACAAACTTTACAGAGATGACAAAAGCAGATATTATCAACAAAATTGTTGACGACACAGGGCTCCCGAAGAAGGATGTAGCAGCTACCGTGGAAGCCTTTATGGAAGAAATACGCAACAGTATGGCGAACAACAAGGAGAACGTCTATTTGCGTGGTTTCGGAACATTCACCGTGAAGCATCGTGCCAAGAAGACCGCTCGTAACATTTCGAAGAATACGACGCTGATTATCGATGCTCACGACTATCCTTCCTTCAAGCCAGCTAAGAGCTTTATAGCCAAGATGAAATAATTCACAATTTAAATATTTATCATTATGCCAAACGGAAAAAAGAAGAAGGGCCACAAGATGGCAACCCACAAGCGTAAGAAGAGACTGCGCAAGAATCGTCATAAGAGCAAGTAAGCCCGCCAAAGCGGCCCATATTGACCGACGAAACAAAGAAATGGAAGGAGTGTACCGGGGAGAGCATCTCTTACGGTACGCTCCTTTTCAGTTAAGAACCATTAAAACGGTTCAGTAAGAATCATCATTATGGTTCAGTAAGAATCATCAAAACAACAAAGTGTATCAAGAATGACAAGTGAAGTAATCATCGATGTCCAGCCGAAGGAAATCTCTATCGCCCTGCTCGAGGACAAGAACCTGGTGGAATACCAGAACGAGAAGCGCGAAGAGGCCAGCTACTCGGTAGGCAACATCTATCTGGGCCGAGTGAAAAAACTCATGCCCGGCCTGAATGCCTGCTTTGTGGACGTTGGCTCCGAGCGCGATGCTTTCCTGCACTATCTTGACTTGGGCACTCAATTCAGCTCTTACGAGAAGTATCTTAAACAGGTACAAAGCGACAAGAAGAAACTATACCCCATCGCCAAGGCCACACGGTTGCCCGACCTGCCGAAGGAAGGCAGTGTGCAGACTACGCTGAAGCAAGGCCAGGAGATTCTGGTGCAGGTGGTAAAGGAACCCATCAACACGAAGGGTCCCCGCCTGACCTGCGAGCTGAGCTTTGCAGGCCGCTACATGGTGCTGATGCCTTTTGGCGACAAGGTATCGGTATCTTCGAAAATCAAGAAAGGTGAGGAGCGCACACGCCTGAAGCAGCTCGTCCAGAGCATCCGTCCGAAGAACTTCGGCGTCATCGTACGCACGTCGGCAGAAGGCAAGCGTGTGGCCGAACTGGATTCAGAGATGAAAGTGCTGCTGAAGCGATGGGAAGATACCATCACCCGTGCGCAGAAAGCCACCAAGGCGCCCCAGCTGGCCTTCGAAGAGACGGGACGTGCCGTAGCGATGCTGCGCGACCTGTTCGACCCCACCTACGACGGTATCTACGTTAACGACAACGACATCTTCCACCAGGTGAGCGACTACATAGGACTCATCGCACCGGAAAAGAAAAACATCGTCAAGCAGTACACGGGAACGGTTCCCATTTTCGACAATTTCAACGTCACCAAACAGCTCAAGTCGTCGTTTGGACGGACGGTCAACTACAAGCGCGGTGCCTACCTGATAATACAGCACACAGAGGCCATGCACGTGGTTGACGTCAACTCGGGCAACAGGACGCGCGCCGAGAACGGGCAGGAAGCCAACGCCCTGGAGGTGAACCTGGGAGCTGCCGACGAACTGGCCCGCCAGCTGCGCCTGCGCGACATGGGTGGCATCATCGTCGTTGACTTCATCGACATGAATCTGGCCGAAGACCGCCAGATGCTTTACGAGCGCATGTGCAAGAACATGCAGAAAGACAGGGCACGCCACAATATTCTACCGCTGTCGAAGTTCGGACTGATGCAGATTACCCGTCAGCGCGTGCGCCCGGCTATGGATGTCAACGTGGAAGAGACCTGCCCCACGTGCTTTGGAAAGGGGAAAATCAAGTCGTCCATCCTGTTTACAGACCAGTTAGAGAGCAAGATTGACCGCCTTGTCAACAAGATAGGCATCCGCAAATTCTACCTGCACGTCCATCCCTACGTGGCAGCCTATATCAATCAGGGCTTCCTGTCGCTGAAGCGCCAGTGGCAGATGAAATACGGAATGGGAGTACGTGTCGTAGCATCACAGAAACTAGCCTTCCTGCAATACGAGTTTTACGACAAAGACCGTCAGTATATCGACATGCAGGAGGAAATTGAGACCAATTCTTAGCAGAACAAAAAACACACACGAGGAGGAACCGTTATGACAGCAGTGAAAATCATATTCTGGATATGTGCGTTCATCGTTTTCTACACATACATCGGCTATGGCATGCTGTTATGGTTGCTCGTCACCATCAAGCGAATCGTCAGGGGCAGGGCGGCATCACCCGTCCTGCCCCCCGACGACCAGCTGCCCGACGTCACCTTCCTGGTATGCGCCTACAACGAGCAAGACGTGGTGGACATGAAGGTTGACAACACGCTGCAGATAGACTATCCCAAAGACAAGCTTCACCTGATGTGGGTGACCGACGGCTCTACCGACGACACCAACCTCCTGCTAAGCCGCTATCCTGAGGTGGAAGTGGTTTACAGCCCTGAGCGACGCGGCAAGACGGCAGCACTGAACCACGGACTGAGCCTGGTGAAAAGTGAAATTACGGTGATGACCGATGCCAACACGCTGGTGAACCAAGAGGCCATCCGCGAAATTGTGCGCTGCATGCAGGACCCCAAGGTGGCCTGCGTGGCCGGCGAGAAGCGCGTCATGCCCCGCTACGAGGGGCACGCTGCCGCCGACGGCGAGGGCCTCTACTGGAAATACGAAAGCACCCTGAAGCGGTGGGACAGCGAGCTGTATTCCGCGATGGGTGCTGCCGGCGAGCTGAACGCCATCCGTACTCGCCTTTACCAGCCCATGCCCGAAGAAGCACTGCTCGACGATTTCGTCATGTCCATGCGTACCGTTGACCGGGGCTACCGCATCGCCTATACCTCCGAAGCCTACGCGATGGAGTACGGCTCGGCCAATCTCCTGGAGGAATCGAAGCGCAAGCGGCGCATCGCCGCCGGAGGCTTGCAGAGCTGCTGGTGGCTGCGCGGCATGATGAACCCCTTCCGCCGCTTCATCGTGGCCTTCCAGTTTGTGTCGCACCGTGTGCTGCGCTGGACCGTCACCCCCATCGCCCTGCTGGCACTCATCCCGCTGAACGTGATGCTCATCATGATGAAGGCCGGATGGATATACATCGTCATCTGGCTGCTGCAAATCGCGTTCTATCTCACGGCATACACCGGCTACCAGGCCGAGCGTTCTGGCCACCACAACCGGCTGCTCTACATCCCCTACTATTTCCTTTTCATGAACATGAACGTGTTCCAGGGAATGCGCTATTTACACAACCATCAGGGAGGCGGCACATGGGAAAAAGCCAAAAGAGGCTAAAAAAAATGCTGCAAAATGCTGCGTAATTGAAAATTTTTTCCTAATTTTGCAGCGATTTATGTATATACTGAAAGGAATGCAGAAAGTATGAATCAAGACGAACGCGAGATTCTCATACAGAAAATAGCTGAGGCCAATGCCAAACGGCAGGCTGCAGAGCAACAGCTCTCTGCAGCCAACGCCAAGCTGGACCAATATGAAGACAAGGCCCAGAAAGCCGAGAATGCCAGCCGCATGAAGTCGCTCTTTCTCGCCAACATGAGCCACGAGATACGCACCCCGCTGAACGCCATCGAGGGGTTTGCGCGCATCATGGCCGAAACCGACAACCCCGATGACCGCATGAAATACATGGAAATCATCGAGAGCAACAACAGCCGCCTGCTGGCCCTCATCGACGAAATCCTGGATCTCTCGCGCGTCGAGGCCGGCGAGGTAACCGTCAAGCGGGCTATGACCGACCTGAACGAGCTGTGCAAGAACCTGCAGTTCGTATTCAAGTTCCGTTGCACAGAGGATGTCAAGCTGGTATGGACCAAGCCCACGATGAACGTGATGCTGAATACCGACCAGAACCGCGTCACACAGGTGTTCTCCAACCTCATCAGCAATGCCCTCAAGCACACTTCCAAGGGCACCATCACTTACGGATACCGTCTGATCAACGACGGACAGGATGTCGAGTTCTACGTCTCAGACACCGGTTCGGGCATTGCCCCCGAAGACCTCGACAGCATCTTCCAGCTCTATATGTCACGCGACGCTGAAACCCAGAACGGCTACGGCCTCGGTCTGGCGCTCTGCAAGATCATCGTCGAGAAACTGGGCGGCACCATCAGCGTCACATCACATATAGGCCAAGGCTCCACGTTCCGCTTCGTGCTGCCCTTTGAAGGCACCATCGGCGGCATGTCTAAGAACAGCCGCATCACCACCAATTCGCGTACCATCCGTGTCAGCACGAAGACCGATGTGCAGCATGCCCCCTTGATACTGGTGGCAGAAGACGAAGACAGCAACTACGAACTGGTGCGTATCGTGCTCACCAAGCGCTATCGGCTCATCCGTGCCGTCAACGGCATCGAGGCCGTCAGTTTTGCCGAAGAGGAGCACCCAGACCTGGTGCTGATGGACATCCGCATGCCCGACATGAACGGACTCGACGCCACGCGTATTATAAAAGAGGTGAACCACGACATGCCTGTCATCGCCCTCAGTGCCTACGCCTTCGAGGAGAACATCCGCGAAGCCAAGGCCGCCGGCTGTGACGAGTTCCTGGCCAAGCCCTTCCGTGTGGAAGACCTCTTGGACCTGGTACAGAAATACATTAATAAATAAAAAAAACACAACACGCTACACATAGCTTATGGGAAGATTAGCAGTTTACAAATACGTCGCCATGATGTTCCTCACGGCACAGATGATTATTTCCGTCATGACTTTCATGGGGCTCTACGGAGGCGATGTCAGCCCCATAGGCCATACCGCAGGGGCCATGCTCGTCTATATCCTGCCCGTGCTCATCCTGGCCAACGCCGTGCTGCTGGTCTATTGGCTGGTGCGCCGACGCTGGCTCTTCGCCATCATTCCCGTCGTCACTCTGCTGTGCTGCATACCCTACATCGGCACACTCGTCCAGTTCCGCTCGCTTGATAAGAAGGCCGACGCACAGGCGGGGCTGAAGATAGCCTCGTACAACGTCGCCATGTTCGGCCGTGAGACATCGGGATTCATGGCCCAGGACATCCTGGCCGAGATGCGCCGCCAGAAGGTCGATATCCTCTGCATGCAGGAGTACAACGAGACCAGCGGCGACAAGAAGAACTCGGAGAGCTACAAAGAGTATTTCCCCTATATGGCGGTAGGCCGCAACGATATGGTCATCTACAGCCGCTACCCCATCAAGGCCAGCAAGGCCATCCTCTTCGACTATACCAACAACAGCGCCCAGTGGGCCGACATCGAGGTGAAGGGCCATGAGATACGCGTCTTCAACGTTCACCTGCAGACCACCGGCATCAGCGGCACGCTGCATCAGGCCGACAAGCTGCGCATACAGAACTACGAGGTGGAGAACAGCCGCCTCTTGAGCGCCATCTTCGGCAACTACACGCTGGGCATGATGTTCCGCGCCACGCAAGCCATCACCGTAGCCAACGAGAAGCGCAGCTGCGAGAAGCCTGTCGTCCTCTGCGGCGACTTCAACGACGTGCCCTACTCCTTTGTCTATAACACGCTGTTAGGCCACATGGTCGATGGCTTCAAGGAGTGCGGCAGCGGTTACATGTACACCTTCCGTGGCAAGAAAGCCGTCCGCATCGACTATATCTTCCACGACCCTGTGCTCAAGGGACTTACCTACTACCGGTCAGACCTCACCTACTCCGACCACTATCCCGTATTCATGAAGATAGCCCTCTGAAAAAGCCCTCTACACTACACAGCAAAGCAACAGAACATTCACCCAAACACAACAATACACAGACTACAGAATATGCCCGAAATATCAGTACGCGGCTTGGAAATGCCGGAGTCGCCCATTAGGAAACTGGCTCCCCTGGCTGCCGCCGCCAAGAAGCGCGGCACGAAAGTGTATCACCTGAACATCGGACAGCCCGACCTGCCCACACCGCAGGTAGGACTCGATGCGCTGAAAACCATCGACCGCACCATCCTTGAATACTCGCCGTCGCAGGGCTATCTCGCCTACCGCGAGAAGCTGGTCGGCTATTACGCGAAATACAACATCAACGTCACTGCCGACGACATCATCATCACCAGCGGCGGCTCCGAGGCGGTGCTCTTCGCCTTCCTGTCGTGCCTGAATCCTGGCGACGAAATCATTGTACCCGAACCGGCCTACGCCAACTACATGGCCTTTGCCATCTCGGCAGGAGCGAAGATACGCACCATCGCCACCACCATCGACGAAGGCTTCTCGCTGCCGAAGGTCGAGAAGTTCGAAGAGCTTATCAACGACCGCACGCGCGCCATCATGATCTGCAACCCCAACAACCCCACGGGCTATCTCTATACCCGTCGTGAGATGAATCAGATTCGCGACTTGGTGAAGAAGTACGACCTGTACCTCTTCTCCGACGAGGTATATCGCGAATATATCTACACCGGTTCTCCTTATATCTCCGCTTGCCATTTGGAAGGCATCGAGCAGAACGTCATCCTCATCGATTCCGTTTCCAAGCGCTATAGCGAGTGCGGTATCCGCATCGGTGCACTGATTACCAAGAACCAAGAGGTTCGCAAGGCCGTCATGAAGTTCTGTCAGGCCCGTCTCTCTCCTCCCCTGATTGGTCAGATTGTAGCAGAGGCTTCTCTGGACGCTCCAGAGGAATACTACCGCGATGTTTATGACGAATATGTGGAACGCCGTAAGTGCTTGATTGACGGACTGAACCGCATCCCTGGCGTCTATTCCCCCATCCCTATGGGCGCTTTCTATACCGTAGCTAAGTTGCCTGTTGACGATGCCGAGAAATTCTGTCGCTGGTGTCTCGCCGACTTTCAGTACGAAGGTGAAACCGTGATGATGGCACCTGCTGCCGGATTCTATACCACTCCAGGTGCCGGCATCAATCAGGTGCGTATCGCTTATGTGTTGAAGAAAGAAGACCTTGAGCGGGCCTTGTTCATCCTTCGTAAGGCATTGGAAGCTTATCCGGGGCGAACAGAAGAATAAATATGACTTTTCCGCTTTTCATTGCCAGACGCATTTACGGACAGGAGGGCGAACATGACGTGAGCATTCCTGCTATACGTATTGCTACAATTGGTGTGGCTATCGGTCTTACCGTGATGATTATCACCGTCTCGGTGATTCTGGGCTTCAAGCACACCATCCGCGACAAGGTCGTTGGCTTTGGCTCACATATCCGCATCGAGAGTTTCATGACGCAGCAGACCACCAATCCCGTGCCAGTCTGCATCAGCGATACTTTATTCCGCAAGCTGAAAAGCGTGCCCGAGATTCGTCATGTCGAGCGCTATACCCTTACGCAAGGCATTCTGAAAACGGATGAAGACTTTCTAGGTGTGGCGTTCAAAGGTGTAGGACCTGATTATGACGTACACTTCCTGCAACAGAACCTCAAGGCAGGAAAGATGCCTGCTTTCTCTGCAGAGAAATCAAGCTACCAGCTGCTCATCTCCAGCACGATGGCCGACAAGTTGAACCTGAAGGTAAACGACCGTGTGTTTGCCTATTTTATTAACGATAATGTCAGGGTGCGCAAATTCACCATTTCGGGAATCTACGAAACCAACATGGCCCAGTTCGACCAACTGTTCTGCTTCACCGACTATCCCACTCCGCAGAAGCTTAACGGATGGGAAAAAGACCAGTGCAGCGGTGCTGAACTGCTGGTTCGCGACTTCGACCAGATGGACGTCGCAGCCAAGAAGGTGCAAAAACTGGTGAACCACGATTCCGACCGCTATGGCGAGACGCTCACCTCGCAGACTATTCAAGAGAGCTATCCTCAGATATTCACGTGGCTCGACCTGTTGGACATCAACGTATGGGTTATCCTTGTGCTGATGCTCTGCGTGGCAGGCTTCACCATGATTAGCGGCTTGCTCATCATCATCCTGGAGCGCACGCAGATGATTGGACTGCTGAAAGCCCTGGGAGCACGGAACAGCACGGTGCGCCACACCTTCCTCTGGTTTGCCGCCTTCATCATCAGCCAGGGCATGCTGCTGGGCGACATCATCGGCATCGGCTTGGTACTCCTCCAGCAACATACGGGATTCATCTCCCTGGACCCCGCCAGCTATTATGTCGATACAGCGCCTATGGAGCTAAACATCCCCGTCATCCTGGCACTGAACATCGGAACACTGCTCATCTGCGTCTTCGTGCTCATTGCGCCCAGCTTCCTGGTATCGCATATCAGCCCGGCGAAGTCGATGCATTATGAATAGAGGTAAGAGGTGAGTGAGTTAATTATTTATAAATAAAATTGATATTGACTTTTATTCATTACCTTTGCATCTAAATTTTATACTTATTATTATCTATTATGAAACTGAACGATATTTTTAGCGGCAATTACGTTGCTGCTGAGTGGGAAGCGAAAGGCTTCGAGTTGCCAAAGTATGATATTAAAGAGGTACGCGAAAAGACTGCCAAGCAACCTACATGGGTTCATTTTGGCGGAGGTAACATCTTCCGTGCTTTTCCCGCCGCCATCCTGAACGATGCCCTGAACACCGGTAAGTACGACCGGGGTGTCATTGTGGCAGAAACCTTCGACTTTGAAGTCATCGACAAGGCTTACGCCCCCTATAACAACCTGTCGCTTTGCGTGAACCTCTGCTCAGACGGTTCTATCGAGAAAAAGGTCATTGCCAGCGTAACGGAAGCGCTGAAAGCCGACCCGCAGTTCGAAGACTGGAACCGCTTAGTCGAAATCTTCAAGAACCCATCCCTCCAGATGATTTCATTCACCATTACCGAGAAGGGCTATACCTATAACGAGGCAGACCTGGCTCGTGGCATGAAGCCCCTATTTGCCATGGGTAAGGTGTGCGCCCTCTTGTTCGAACGCTTCAAGGCTGGCGAACTGCCTCTCACCGTACAGTCTATGGACAACTGCTCGCACAACGGCGACAAGGTGAAGGCTGGTGTGTTTGCCTATGCTGAGCGCTGGGTGAAGGACGGACTGGTTCCTGAGGCATTCCTCGCCTATCTGAAGAACGAGCAGAAGATTACTTTCCCCTGGTCTATGATTGACAAGATCACGCCGCGTCCCCATGAGAAAGTCAAGGAGCTCCTTGCTGCCGACGGGTTTGACGACAACAACTATATCGAGACGGAGAAGCACACCTTCACGGCTCCTTTCGTGAATGCCGAGGAAGTGCAGTATCTCGTTATTGAGGACAACTACACCAACGGACGTCCTCCACTCGACCTGGGCGGAGCTCTCTACACCACACGTGAGACCGTTGACAAAGTAGAGACTATGAAAGTTACCACCTGTCTGAACCCGCTTCATACCGCCATGAGCATCTACGGCTGTATGCTGGGCTATACGCTCATCTCTGCCGAGATGGCCGATGAAGACCTGCGTTCCTTCATCCAGAAGATTGGCTATATCGAGGCCATGCCCGTAGTGACTGACCCGGGTGTGCTGAACCCTTACGAGTTCATTGGTGCTGTCATCAACCGTCGTCTGCCCAACCCCTTCATGCCCGACGCTCCCCAGCGTATCGCAATGGATACTTCCCAGAAGCTGCCCATCCGCTTTGGCGAGACCATCAAGAAGTACCTGGCCCGTGGATTGGACAAGAGCAACCTCGTGCTGATTCCCCTCACGCTCGCTGGCTATGCGCGTTACCTGAAAGGTATTAAGGATGATGGCACACCCTTCGAGCCCTCTCCCGACCCGATGCTTGAAGAACTGCAGGCCATCGTGGCTCCGCTGGAGATTGGCAAGCCCGATCAGGACTGGAGTCCGCTGAAGAAACTCTACAGCCGTAAGGATGTCTTTGGCGTGGACCTCTACGAAGCAGGTCTTGGCGAACAGATTGAGGGTTACGTCAAAGAACTCTATGCTGGCGTAGGGGCTGTGCGCAAAACGTTGCATAAATACGTTTATGCCAGATAAACATTCAGCATTCTTTTCGAACATCCCAGGACTAACCTCCTGGGATTTTTTCATCCTCCACCTCTTCATCCGCTCTTTTAAAGAAGGGTAAAGACATCATATTTTCGTATTTTGAACTAAAAACACATCAAATCGTTAAATTTGTCAGTATTTTAAGAATTAAACCGTTAAAATCTAATTCCCGTTAAGCCATTAGGCGTAATTGTTAAATTGCGACAAATAATTACGACATTCTGTCAGTTTTTCCATTCTTTGCCCTATTTTTGCACCAGTTTTCGTAACGAGACGAATTAAAACGAATGTATAATAATTTAAAATGAATAGTACAATGAAAAGAATGGTAAAGAATTTACTGCCGGCACTCTACCTCATGGTAGTTGCCTTTTCAGCCGCATCGTGCAACAAGACACAAGCAGCTCCTGCAGCAGCCTCCGCTCCTGCAGGTCAACCCGTTGACTTAACCTACGCAGCAGAGAAGTCCCTTCCCTCTGTGGTTTACATCAAGTCCGTCATCAACTCGAAGACGCAGACCGTAGAGTACAGCGATCCTTTCGAGGATTTCTTCAGCGATCCCTTTGGCGGATTCTTCGGACGCGGACAGGGCAACAACGGTGGCAAACGCCAGCGTCAGGTGCAGACCCCGAAGCGTGCGGCAGCCGGTTCCGGTGTTATTATCTCTGCTGACGGATATATCGTCACCAACAACCACGTGGTGGATGGAGCTGACGAGTTGACAGTAACGCTGAACGAGAACTCTAAGGAATACTCCGCACGCATCATCGGTGCTGACAAAACGACAGACCTGGCACTCATCAAGATTGACGCCAAGAACCTGCCCGCCATCACCATTGCCAACTCCGACGACGTGAAGGTAGGCGAATGGGTACTGGCTGTCGGTAACCCCCTCGGACTGAACAACACCGTGACTGCTGGTATTGTATCAGCCAAGGCCCGCTCAATGGGACAGGGCGTCAGCTCGATGATCCAGACCGACGCCGCCATCAATCAGGGTAACTCAGGTGGCGCACTGGTCAACACGCGCGGCGAGCTGATTGGCATCAACGCTATGATTTACTCGCAGACGGGTTCAAACATAGGCTATGGTTTCGCCATTCCTACTAGCATCGTCAACAAGGCTGTGGACGACTTCAAGAAATACGGTTCTTACCAGCGTGCCATGATTGGCATCCAAGGTATGGACGTAAAGAACTACGTGGACGCCATGAAGGATCAGGACAAGGACGTCCAGGACTTCGGAACGATGGAAGGCATCTACATCGATAAGGTTGTGGAAGACGGTGCTGCTGCTGATGCAGGACTCCAGGAGGGTGACGTGCTGACCCACATCGACGGTCAGAAGGTCAAGCAGTTTGGTGAGCTGCAGGCCATCATTGCCCAGAAGCGTCCCGGCGACAAGGTGAAGATTACCTACCTGCGCAACAAGAAGGAGAAGACCACTACGCTCACCCTGAAGAACGAACAAGGCAACACCAAGGTGGTGAAGAATGCTGATGTTGACGTGCTGGGCATCGACGTACGTCCTATCACCGATTCTCAGAAGAAGCAGCTCGAAATATCCTATGGTCTTGAAGTGCTGAAAGTCAGCGGCGGCAAGATGAAGGAAGCCGGTGTTCCCCGTGGATTCATCATCCAGGTAGTCAACGACCAGCCCATGCGCAGCTTCGACGATTTGCAGCAGGCCGTGAAGGATGCCAAAGACCAGATGCTGGTTATCAAGGGTATCTTCCCCACCGGCAAGCGTGGCGGTTTCGTGGTCTATCTGCAGAATGAATAGTTTTGAGGTAAGAGGTTTGTGAAAAAAGTAAGGCGTTTTTTTGGTAGTTCCGAAAAAATGCCTTACTTTTGCATCCGACTAACTAAAAAACGGTACACATGAGACAACTAAAAATCACGAAATCTATAACCAACCGCGAGAGCGAGTCACTTGAAAAATATCTACAAGAGATAGGTAAAGAGGAACTCCTTTCGACGGATGAAGAAGTGGAATTGGCGCAACGTATTCGCAAGGGCGACCGCAAGGCCCTTGAGAAGTTGACAAGAGCTAATCTCCGTTTTGTGGTTTCTGTTGCCAAGCAATACCAGAACCAAGGTCTCTCCCTGCCCGACCTTATCAACGAGGGCAATGTCGGACTCATCAAGGCTGCTGAGAAATTCGATGAGACACGTGGTTTTAAGTTCATCTCGTATGCCGTTTGGTGGATTCGTCAGAGCATCCTGCAGGCCATTGCCGAGCAAAGCCGTCTCGTTCGCGTACCGCTGAACCAAGTCGGCTCCGTCAGCAAGATCAACCGCATTCTCAGCAAGTTTGAACAGGAGCATGAGCGACGCCCTTCAACCGATGAGATTTCGGAGCGTATCGACCTCCCTGAAGACAAGGTCGATGAAGCCATGATGGCTAATGCACGCCACGTCTCCGTAGATGCGCCCTTCGTCGATGGCGAAGAAAACAGCCTGCTCGACGTGCTTGTCAACGACGATGCCCCTATGGCCGACCGCCAGTTGGTTTTGGAGTCGCTCCGTGACGAGATTGCCGTCTTCCTTCAGACGCTCAACGACCGCGAGCGTTCCGTCGTCAGCGCCTTCTATGGTATCGGACAACCCGAGATGACCCTCGAAGAGATAGGCAATAAATACGGACTCACCCGCGAACGCGTGCGCCAGATCAAGGAAAAGGCCATCCGCCATTTGCGTAACAATACAAAGAATAAATTATTAAAATCATATTTAGGACAATGAAGATTATCAAGCTCTTAACCCTTGCCGTCGTGCTCACAGCCTTTGCCGTGTCAGCACAGGCAAAGCCTATACAGCCAGCCCACGTCTATATGCTCGGCTTCACAGCCTCCTTCAAGGACTCCGTGGTCTATATCACCGAGATACAAGACGTGCAAGGCGCATGGATAGACTCCAAGACCAAGTTCCTCCTGGACCGTGAACACTACTCCTATCAGTTGAAGGAGCACATGACAGACCAGTATCTGGAACCCGACCGCGTATGCGTTGTCTTCTATGCCACCAACAAGAAGAAGCTGGAGAAGCAAATCCGCAAGCTCCGCAAGAAATACAAGGAGCTCACCCCCCTACCCTCCGAGTTCCGTTTCTCACCCGTAGAGCGAGAAGAAAAATAGTCTTATTGAAGTCGTGAAAAAAGTTCACGACTTCAATTTTTTCCTAAACTATCCGCAGTGGAAATACTGAGTTACGAGTTTCTGTATTTCCTCCGGGAAACCAGAGATATTCTTGCGGAGAGTCACATCGTCGAAAGCTCGCAGCTGGGCGATGATGCCGTCAATCATGGCAGGTGAGAACACACCATGTTCCTCGAACACCTTACGCTGGCGGTCAAGACATTCGGCAGAAGCTACACACGAATCAGGCAGTTGTGCCAATGTGGCAAGCCGGTCGGCATTCTCGGCAGCGTGGATGTTGACATTCACATAGGTACGCTCAGCCACCTCCAAAGCATCAGGCATCTCGAAGCCGTGCCGACAGGCTACACAAAGTCCGGCAAGCAACTGATAGAGGTCGGCACTGCCATCGGGAGAACGCATCTCCACGGTCTGCTTGATGCTAGTATCGTAGCTGGTTTCTGTTTCCAACGGATTGGCAGCATGACACATATCCACATCAGCAGCCCAACCCAAGGGCACACGAACCAATACGGAACGGTTGCGATCACCCCAACAGACATTCGTAGGAGCCTCCTGATGAGGCACAAGACGGAAGTAGCTGGTTGGATTCTTGTTGCCAAAAGCGGTGATAGAAGGAGCCAGTTCCATCATGCCGGCAATCATTCTGCGCGCACTCTCGCTGAGAACACCATTTGCCAGCATCTGGTTCTTTCCGTCCTTGACGATGCGCATGTGGATATGCAAACCAGAGCCAGCCTTGCCCGTCGTAATCTTGGGTGCAAAGGTGACATCATAGCCCAGCTGGTAGCCTAAGTTACGGATAATCCATTTGGCAAGCATCAGCTGGTCGGCAGCCTGCTCGACAGGTACAGGCAAGAACTCTATCTCGTTCTGCTCGTAGTTCTTGCCGTTAAGGCTGAAGTTGCCCACCTCAGAATGACCGTACTTAATCTGACCACCCGTCTGTGCGATGTACTGCATGCAACGGGTACGGAACTCGTTAGCTTTCGCATAGGGAGCCGATTCGTGATAGCCACGCTGGTCCTGAGCCGGGAACACCCCTTCGTCGTCACTGATGACATAATACTCCAGTTCACCCATAGCCTGGAATTCAAACCCCGTAATCTCCCTAAATGCCGTGGCAGCCTTATGGAGCGTGTGCTCAGGCGACGACTCCAGCGGGTTACCGTCTTTGTCGAAATAAGAGCAGAGCATGGCAACAGTAGGAATTTCGGCAAAGGGGTCAACAAAGGCGGTGCGGAAACGAGGCAGCACGTAGAGGTCGCTCGAGCCAGCCTGAATGAAAGAGAACAGACTACTGCCGTCAACCCTTTCACCACAGGTAAGGATGGTGTCCAGATAGGCCAGGTCATTGATGACAAAGTTCAGCGTCTTCAGTTTCCCGTCACCTCCCGGATACATGAAGTTGACCATGTGGATGTCGTTTTTCACAATATAGCTGATGATGTCGGCCTTTGTAAACTCAGCCGCGGGTTTTTGCAATGCCACAACCAGCGGATTGGCATTCAGAATAAGATGTTCGCTGCTATTCATTTTCTTTTATAGTTTTAGTTGTCCAAATACTTTCTGCAAAATTACGTAATAAAATTGAGACATGCAAGAAAAACCGAACTTTTCCTTTACGGCATTCCAAAAACCTGTTCTAACAGAATAGTTAAAGCGGAGCAACCTTTCGGTCACCCCGCTTTTTTTCACTCTTGATGTTTCACTGTTCACTAGCGTAGCGTTTCACTGTTCACTAGCGTAGCGTTTGCCCGCTAAAACGGTCCGTGTCCCATGCAACTGGTCGTGCCCAGTGCCGTCACAAAGGCGGTGACAGCGGCTACTACAACCTTCACCGCTATGTCAATAATTCGCTTCCACTTCATAATTTCTCATTTCTTTGACCGAGGTCATTT
>ODAI010889478.1_pt1 | contig 23649 bp, 13 predicted proteins | sample 1539321 | NCBI WGS metagenome assembly ODAI01 (sample SAMN02144231, study PRJEB22623) | gut metagenome | biome: sheep rumen | host: Ovis aries | place: New Zealand | reverse complement strand
CAATCCGGCCGCATTGAGTGAAAGCATTTGCAATGCGCTTTTAGCGGATTAAAAATCCTGATACTCACAGCATCGGGATTACAAATCCCGATGAACAACGACAAATCCCGATGAACAACAACAAATCCCGATGGTCATAAGAAGGGAAAGTGGAGTGCTGAGTAATTACTATCAATCTAAAAAAAGCAAAAAAAACACGAAATGTTGCTGTTTTGATGATAAATGTATACTTTTGCAGTACACATGCTCTTATTTTATCTTGACCTACTAACAATAGACTTATGAAACAAACACGCTTACTGATCTTATTGTCCTTGTGGCTGTTGCCGCAATTTCTGCTGGCCAAGCCTATCGGCAGTGCCCAAGCCCTGCGCAATGCACAGACTTTCCTTCAGGCGAAAGGCATACGCCATGCCTCCACTGGCATCAGACGCGCGCCCATGGCTGATATTCCTGGAGAAGAGGCACCCTACTACGTCTTCAACCTCGGCGATGACGACGGATTCGTCATCGCATCGGGCGACGACAGGGCCTTCCCCATCCTCGCCTATTCAGACAAAGGCTGCATGGCAACCGACAGTCTGCCCGATAACGTCCGCTACTGGCTCGACTTCTACAAAGCACAGATCAAGGTCCTGAAAAGTTCCGAGGAAACCATTCCGAGGCCAAGACGTGCGCCAAGCACCGTGGTGCAACCACTGCTCACCTCTCGCTGGGATCAACGCAATCCCTATAACCTGGCCTGTCCCCTCCACACCAGTGGCAAAAGATGTGTCACAGGGTGCGTGGCCACGGCCATGGCACAAGTGTTGTACTATCATCGCAAGAATTCCACCCGCCAGGTGATGGAGGAGATACCCGGATTTGACGATTCGTGGAATGGTGTAGAGCCAGTAAAGGACATTCCGAAAGGCACTGTCATCGACTGGGACAACATGATTGATGACTACTCAGGAAACTACAGCGAAGAGCAAGCCATGGCGGTTGCCAATCTGATGCTCTATTGTGGGACTTCTGTAGATATGTGGTACGGACCAGATGCTTCCGGTGCATCTATGAATATGGTTACTGATGCACTCATCAAATATTTTGACTACGATGACGGGGCCACGTATGAATATCGCCAAGACTTTACGGATGCGAAATGGGAAAACGACATCTATTATGAATTGCGTATGGGGCACCCTATCCTATATGGCGGAGATAACGGAAACTATGGTCATGCCTTTGTCATCGACGGATATGATGCAGATGGTCTTGTCCACGTCAACTGGGGATGGGGAGGAGACCAAGACGGCTATTTTGCATTGACCTCTTCCTACGACGAGGTATTGAACGGTTTCTCTAAGAATCAAGAGGCTGCTTTCGGGGTCGTTCCCAACGGGGCTTTTCCACGCCTCACCACTCAGGACTTGACATTGAAGAGTGCGGCAACTGTCACAGGACTGTCGTCCTTGACCTCTTTGCCGGTATCTTTCACCATGACTTTAGCGAACCTGACTAGCATGAAAAACTCATTCGAACATGCCATAGGACTCTACAAAAACGGAGAACTGCAAAGCGTGGTGGCCACACTCGATGATATCAACAATCTGGCGGTGAACGGCAGCAAGACGGTCAACGTCTCCCTCAGCCTGGATGCCACCCTTGCCAACGGTGCTTACCAGCTGAGGCCTATCAGCCGAAAGACGGGGGCCACCAAATGGCGCTGGAACGGCAATTACGATCAATTTCTCACCTTAGCTATCCATGACGACAAAGCCGTCATCACCGTGGGAACACCGCCCGTGGAGGGCGACATCATCACCTTCGAGGATATCAGGGTGAGAAAATTGTGCGTGGATAATTGGGACACCAATGGCGATGGTGAACTGAGCAAGCAGGAGGCTGCCGCAGTGACAAGTCTGAACGGCGTATTCGAATATAATGATGAAATCGGCTCTTTCAACGAATTGCTGTATTTCACAGGATTGAAGGCGATTGAAAAAGAAGCTTTCCGCAGTTGCTCTTTTTTATCCTCCTTCATCATCCCCTCCCAAGTGGTGTCTATCGGTGAGAATGCTTTCCGCAACACAGCACCCCGCCAGATCACCATCCCTGCTGCCGTTCAGGAAATAGGGCGCAATGCATTCAGCGGAATATCTAAACTTGAGAAAATCCGCGTGGAGGAGGGAAACGCTTATTATGACTCCCGAGACAACTGCAATGCCCTCATCGAGACGGCATCCAACACCCTGCTGAAGGGCTGCAACAAAACTGCCATCCCCGATGGCATCAAAACGATAGGTGAAAGCGCATTCGAAGGGTGTTTTGATATGACGAGTATTTCGATTCCCGAGACAGTCACAGAGATTGGGCCCTCCGCATTCAGTAATTGTTTCCATCTGCAAGCCATCAATTTCCCAGAGGCGTTGACCACCATCGGCGAAAGCGCATTCTTCTCGTGTGGGGACCTGGCTTCGATCACTATACCCAAAAACGTACGAACACTCCAAGGAAATCCGTTCAGATACTGCAAAAGTCTGAAGAGCATTCACGTGGATGCAGCCAACCCCTATTTCGATTCCCGTGACGGGTGCAACGCCGTAATGGAGAAATCCACCAACAAACTGGTTGTGGGCTGCCAGACGACGGTCATCCCTCCAAGCACAGAGAGCATCGGCGAGTATGCATTTTATTGCTGTGACAATTTGACGACCATCACCATCCCGGCAAAAGTCGCCTCCATCGGTGAAAGAGCTTTCGCTGGATGCCGAAAAATCGCCAAGGTGGAACTGCCCGAAGGGCTGAGAACCATCGGAGCGCATGCCTTTAGTAATATTGATGTAATGACCACCATTATTCTGCCATCCACCATTACAACGATCGGAGATGAAGCTTTTTGGGGTTGCGATAATTTAGTCAGTGTGGAAGCGAAAATGACTAATCCTGTGGATATCAGCCAATACACTTTCGGGACTATACTCAAAAAAGCCACACTCTACGTCCCCATAGGAAGTGCATCATACTACCAGTCTGCAGAATACTGGAAGGATTTCAAGAAAATCGTGGAGGGCTCCATCCCATTCCGCGACATCATCTACTTTGCCGACAGCAACACAAAGGCCATGTGCCTCAAGAATTGGGACAAAAACGGCGACCGCGAACTCACCAAGGAAGAAGCAGCGGCGGTGACCGACTTAGAGGATGTGTTCAGAGCACCCATCCCCGACGAGGTTGAATTCTTTGGTTATGTTTACGATTATCCAGTGTACTTCAACGAGCTGCAATATTTCACAGGGCTCACCACCATCGGAGAAGGAGCCTTCACGGATTCACGTGAATTGAAATCCGTCACATTGCCTCCCAACATCACGGCTATCGATAAGTATGCTTTTTTGGGATGTATCCGCTTGCAGACATTGGATATCCCGGAAGGGGTGACGAAAATCGGCGACGGCGCTTTTTATGGATGCAAAAGCCTGGCATCTGTCTACCTGCCAGAGAGTCTGACAAATATGGAATCCGGAGCCTTCGAGCAATGCTTCAGCCTCACAAGTATCCGCCTGCCGGCGGCAGTAACGACTATTCCCCAATCCGCTTTTAGTGGTTGTCACAATTTGGAATATCTCACTATACCTGAGACAGTACGACAAATTGGCGACTATGCTTTTTATAATTGCAGCGACTATGCTTTTTATAAAGAAAATATGTCGGATATGCCAGTAGTCGGATATGACGACAGCGCACTAAACGACAAAGTATTGAGCAATTGCACAGGCCTTGTAGCGGTCTCCATCCCCTCACAGGTGGAGTCTATCGGGCAAAAAGCTTTCGCAAACTGTAATATGCTGACCTCCGTGGAGGTGAAACGGACGGAACCGCTGACCATCACGGAAAACACTTTCTACAATTACGACGATGCCACTCTCTATGTGCCCGAAGGATGCCGCAGTGCATACATGGAAGCTGAGACATGGAAGCTCTTCGGGAAAATCGTGGAGATGACGGGCATCAGAGGGGATGTCAACAGCGACGGCAAGGTGAACGTGACCGATGCCATGCACCTTGTCAACTACATCCTCGGCGACTTGAAGAGTGTTCCGCTCACCTCGTCAGACCTCAACGAGGATGACCGCATCACCGTGACGGACGTCATGAGAATCGTGGATATCATCCTCCACCAATAGGGAAGACCAAGGCAGGTCGGACCTAACGACTAAAAAAGAGGCGCAATCTCATGTGTGGACATGGATTGCGCCTGAATCTTTTGGGGGCAAGGGAGACGCCGCGGTGCGACGTCTCTACAGGAATCACTATTCGCTCACCTCGGTCTGGATATGCCCCTCGGCATCGATGGTGAGGGGGATGACTTTGAGGCTACGGAGCCACGTGATGTCATTGGAGGGCACGCAGTCGTGGTGGAAGAGATACCACTGCCCCTTATACTCCACGATGCTGTGATGGGTGGTCCAGCCCACGACAGGCTCAAGGATCACGCCCTGATAGGTAAAGGGACCGTAAGGATTGTCACCTACGGCATAGCAGAGGTAATGGGAGTCGCCGGTGCTGTAGGAGAAGTAATACTTGCCGTTCATCTTATGCATCCATGAGGCCTCGAAGAAGCGGTGCGGGTCGCTGGCTTTCAACGGTTGGCCATTCTCGTCGACGATGACCACTGGCCGCGGAGCCTCAGCAAACTGCAGCACGTCATCGCTCATGCGGGCCACGAAACTCGGTAGCGCAGGAGCATCGGCGGGAGCATAGAGCTGGGTCTTCTTGTCGGAGGCATGGCCCAGGTCGGCATATCCCTCTGGAGCCGGAGCGGTGTCGGGCTGCGCAAGGGGAGCAAAAGGTGCGGCAAGGGGCACATGCCACTGCAACTGTCCGCCCCACAGACCTCCGTAGTAGCAGTAGATCTCACCGTCGTCGTCCTTGAACACGCAGGGGTCGATGCTCTGTCCGCCACGGATGGGCAGAGGCTGTGGGATGAACGGTCCTTCGGGCTTGTCGGCCACGGCCACGCCGAGGTTGAACACGCCATTGTAGTCCTTGGCTGAGAAGATGAGGTAATACTTGCCGTCTTTCTCCACCACGTCGTTGTCCCACATCTGCTTTTCAGCCCAGGGCACTTGCTCGACATCGAGAATCACGCCATGGTCGGTGACCTCGCCGTTCATCACGTCGTCGATAGAGAACACATGATAGTCGAGCATCTGGAAATGCCCGCCGTCGTCGTCGAAGCACTCACCACTCTCACGGTCGTGGGAGGGGTAGATGTAGAGACGGCCGTTGAACACATTGGCCGAGGGATCGGCCATATAATCCTTAGGAAACAGATACCTTGATTTTGCCATAGATAAAATTATTGATAAAGTTTGATGATTTCGTTGACCACAGGTTTCTCCCGATACTGGCGGTCGAAGAGCAGGGGGTAGTTGGTGCGCCCCTTGATGGGCCATCCGTTGAGCCAGGAGCCTCCGTCGCTGATGCCCCACAGGTTGATGCGGCTGATCTGCTCACGGTGCTTGTAGTAGATCCTGAACAGGTCCAGCCAGCGCTTCTCGAGTTGCTTGACCTTGTCGGTAGGCAGGCCGCTGGCATAGGGGTTGTATTTCTGCTGGAACTCGAAATTCTGTTCGACACCGGCACCACCGAAGCCCTGGGGATTGGGAAGGACGTTGATGTCGAGCTCAGTGATCATCACCTTCACGCCACAAGCGGCGAAAGCATCGATCGATTTCTCATACTCCGCCAGGTCGGGATAGTCGAGGCCGTTGTGACTCTGCATGCCCACACCATCGATGCGCAGGCCCTTCGACTTCAGTTTTTTCACCAGCCGGCATACAGCCTCGCGCTTGGCGGGATTCGACATGGAGTAGTCGTTGTAGTAGAGTTCTGCCTCGGGGTCTGCTTCATGGGCTGCCCTGAAGGCGATCTCGATGAACTCCTCACCCAAGAGATTGAAGAAAGGTGACTTACGGAAAGAACCGTCGTCCTCGATGGCCTCGTTGACGACATCCCAACCATGCACCTGACCCTTGTAGTGCCCCACAACAGTCTTGATATGCCTCACCATGCGGTCGCGCAGCACCTCTTTCGAGGCGGGAGAGGCGGCATAACCATTGGTGAACATCCAGTCGGGAGCCTGGGAATGCCACACCAGGCAGTGGCCGATGATTTTCAGGTGGTGCTGCTGGCAGTAGTTGACAAACTTGTCGGCCACCCGGAAGTCGAAAATGCCCTCAGCGGGTGCCAACACTTCACTCTTCATGCAATTCTCTGCCACAGCGCAGTTGAAATGGCGGTCGATGACGGCATCCGCCTCCGGCACCTGGCCATCACTCTGCCATTGGTTGATGGCAGCACCGATGAGGCAGTATTTGCCCACGGCATCTTTCAAGCCCTGTGCCTGGACGGAGAAAATGGATATCGACAGCAAGGCTGCCGTCATGAAATGTCTGATCATAGCCGAATTATTTCTCTGAGGAAGCGCGTGCCTCAATCTCACGGTTGATGCCATCGATCACCTCATCTGTAAGTTCATACTTGGAAATAATCCACATGGCGAGTCCCAGCAGGATGGCGGGAATGACGCACACCAGCCAGAGGATTCCCTCCTCGGCGAACGGTGTCTGCTCGATCACGTCGCTCTTGTAGTCGACAAATGCAAGCACTGCCGGACCCACGATACTGCCGAATGTCATACCGGCCTTGAAGAACAATCCCGTCAGGGCGTTGACGATGCCGGAGATACGGCGGCCTGTGGTGTACTCTCCATAGGAGATTACCTCGGGCACCAGAGCCCACATGTATCCCGTGGCCACGATCACGCCAGTGCTCTTGATGAATTGAGCCACATAGATCCACATCATGCTCACGCCATCCATCTTGGAGAAGATATAAAGCATGGCCATACCGACAATGGCTGCCCCGAGGAAGAGGTAGAACATGTTTTTCTTGCCCACCATGCGCTTGAACCACGGCACGAGGGGCATGAAAATGAAGGCTGGAAGAGATCCGAGAGCCATGAAGATCGACAGTTCCTGGGCCGAACCGCGCAGGTTGCTGTTGACGAAATAGGCTCCGGCGGCATTGCCGACCGACATCATGGCGAATGCCGTGATGAAGAAGAAGGCAAGCACCCGCAACGGACGGTTGCGCATGAACTCCATCCAAAGGTCGCTGACCTTCACCGACTCCGTGGCTTTCGCATCCATCACCACGCGCTCCTTGCACTGCGAGAAGCAGAACAGGAGGAGGCAGAAGCCCACTATGGCGTAGATGGTCATCGTGGTGAACCATGCCGAGGGGTCTTTGGGCAGACTGTCGGACGGTGCTCCGGCGATCAGGGCTATGAACAGCGGCAAACCGGAGTTGACGGCCAGTCCACCGAGGTTGGCCATGAACATACGCACCGACGTGAGGATGGTGATTTCGTCGGTGTCACGTGTCAACGAGGAATTCAAGGCTCCGTAGGGCACGTTGATGAACGTATAGAGCAGTTGCATGCTGATGTAGGTGACATAAGCATAAATCAGCGATGGCGCGAAGCCATTGTAGAAGCACAAAATGGCAAATCCTGAAAGAGGTATACCGACATAGAGCAGGTAGGAGCGGTATTTACCATAGCGGGGATTGCTCTTGTCGATCAGGGCACCCACAATGGGGTCCCAGATGACATTGGCCACATTGCCTACGAGGAACATGACTGCCACCGCCGACGGGGTCAGCCCATAGATGTCGGTGTAGAAGAACAACAGGTAAGTGCAAATGACCTGGAAGATCAAGTTCTGGGCCAGGTCGCCTGACCCGAACCCGATGCGCTGTACCCACGACAGCTTGTAGAAACCTTTGGATTCGTTTGGATTCATGTTATTTCGTTTTAGATTTTTGATTGTTTCCGGATATTAAAGTCCCAGGAGGTACTTGGCGGCGAAGACGCCCATCTCATGATAACCCTTGGCGTTGGGGTGGAGCCAGTCCTCCTGCAGGTCCTCACGCAACTGGCTGGGATGTTGCGGGTCACGCATCAACGCATCGAAATCGATCACGCCGTCGGCCTCGCCGCTGGTGCGCATCCATTGGTTGACGGTCTGGCGGCATGCCTCCTTGAACAAATTGCCTCCGTCATAGAAACTCTTGCCGAAGGGGGTGATGGTGCCCATATAGACCTTGATGCCGCGCTCATGGGCCTTCTTGATAAACTGGCGGTAAGCCTCGATGAGGTCCTTGGCCACCTGCTCGCTACGGCCATTGCTGCCACCGATATCGTTGATACCCTCGAAGAGGATAAGAGAGGTGACTCCCTTCTGGCCGAGGATGTCGCGGTCGAAACGCTTGAGGGCGGGCTCGCTCAGTCCGCCTGCCAGCACGCAGTTGCCTCCGATACCCAAGTTGAGCACGCCACACGCCCGGCCTCCCGTTTGCAGTGCTCCCGACATGACATCGGGCCAGCGGTTCTGTTTGTTGGTGGTGGAACCTCGCCCGTCGGTAATGGAGTTGCCCAAAACGGCAACGCACTCCTGGCCGGTTGACGGCACGTCGATGGAGGCGATATTGTACCAATGGTCTACCCGCTCTGAGACGGCAAACGAGGTCTTGGGCTTCGACACGCCCTTGATGATATAGGATGTGGTGCGCGACCCCCGGTGCGAAGTGGCATTCTCGGGTGTGGCACCATAGCTGATGGTGACGGAAAGCCGCTGCAGGGGTTTGAGTGCATATTTGCAGACATCGCTCACCACGCATCCTCCTGCAGGAATCGTCACATTGCGGCGACCGGAAAACGACAGGTAACGGGCGGTCTTCACATTGATGTCGCAGGAGTCGAGGGCATCGGCGATATACACCGACTTGATCTCCACGGGCTGACGGCTGAACTCATTCGACAACCGGAGGGTCAGGCGGTCGGAACCGATGGAGACCTGGACCACCTCACGCAGCGAACGGTCGGTGAGCGGCTCTCGGGGCATGTCACCTGGACCGGTGAACTCGGCGGCGGCTGCCCATGTGCCCACCCACGACTGATCGGCCTGCGCTGACGCATAGACAGCACAAGAAAGCGCACAGAAAACAAAAAGTGATCTGATATTCATAGTTTGATGATTTTGACATCGCAAAAATAGTCATTTTTTTCCAACAAATGCGCTCAATCCCGTTTCTATTATTTTAGACTTTGTATCATTTTTTTCAAAAAGAGCCGGATTATTTTGTTTTTCATGACTTTTTCATGTATTTTTGCTAAAACAAATCTTCAGAACTATGAGAAAGACTCTGATCGCCCTGCTGCTGGCAGCAGCGATAGCTGCTCCGGCACAGCCGCTTCTTGAACGGCATGGCTCCTCCATGCGCCTCACCATCGACGGCACACCGATGCTCATCCTCGGAGGAGAACTGAGCAACTCGGCCGCCACTTCGGTTGATGACATCGACGAGGTGATGCCCAGGATGGCGGCATTAGGGCTCAACACCGTTCTGGTGCCAGCACAATGGGACCTTACCGAACCCATTGAGGGGAAGTTTGACTTCTCACTCATCGACCGCACCATCCTCAAAGCACGCGAGTATCACCTGAAGGTGATTTTCCTCTGGTTTGGTGCCTGGAAAAACTCCATGAGTTGCTATGCCCCGGAATGGGTGAAGACCGACACGAAGCGCTTCCCCAGGTCGATGACTGCCAACGGCAAACCCCTCGAGATCGCGAGCGTGTTCTCCGAGAATGTATTTCAAGCCGACAACCGTGCTTTTGCCCAGCTGATGCAGCACATCGCCGACATGGACCGTGGGCACAACACTGTCGTCATGATGCAAGTAGAGAATGAGATCGGGATGCTGGAGGACGCCCGCGACCACTCGCCGGAAGCCGAGAGACTGTTTCGGGCACAAGTGCCAGACGAGCTGACCCGCTTTCTCAGGAAGCACCGTTCTGAACTGCATGAACGGATGAAAGAGAAATTCAGCGGCAAAGACGGCACATGGACCGAGGTATTCGGCGACGACCTCTACACCGACGAGATTTTCATGGCCTACTACTACGCCAAATACGTCAACCGGTTGGCCGAGACGGCCAGGAAGATCCACCCTATCCCACTCTATGTGAACGCGGCGATGAACAGCAGGGGGCGCTTGCCTGGCGATTATCCCTCTGCGGGTCCGTTGGCGCATCTGAAGGATGTGTGGCACTGCGGTGCTCCCCTCATCGACCTCCTCGCTCCCGACATCTATGACACAGGCTTCAAAGGATGGGCCTCGCAATATGCCCTGCCCGACAACCCCCTGTTCATCCCGGAATCCAGATGCTGCGACAACAGCGGTGTGCGCGCCATCTATGCCATCGGAGCGCACGACGCATTGGGGTTCAGCCCGTTTGCCATCGACCAAGCCCAACCGCAAGAATGTCTGCATGTGACCAGAAGCTATGAGCTGCTGCGACAATTATCCCCTATTCTCCATGAGGTCAAGAACAAGAGGTGGGGCGTGCTCCTCGACCAGGACGACAAGGAGAGCATCATCAGCGATGAGGACGTCGTGATCACCTGCCGGCATTTCTTCACCTTGCCCTGGGATCCGAGAGCCACCGACGGCACGACATGGCCCGAGGGAGGTGCAGTGCTCCTCAAACTGGCCCGGAACGACTACCTCATGGCAGGCAACGGCATCGTGGCAACTTTCCAAACCCGCTCAGAGAAAGAGCAGAGCGAGGTGAGGACTTTGGGTGAGGATGGTTTCGTCGACTCAGGAGACGGCAAAGTGAAAGAGCGGAAGGCCGCCCCTTTCAAAGGCAAGAGGAAAGGAATCGTGAGCGTGGACGAGGTACGTATCGACGACAATGGCACGATGCGCTACGTACGCCGTGACAATGGCGACCAGGACCATCAAGGCCGTCATGCCCGTATCTCCGTGGGCGACTACAAGATCCTGCATATCAAGCTCTACGACTATTGATTGCTTTCACCGACATGGGGAACGCAGTCGCGAATGACTATGGGGAAGGCTTCCGTGCGGAAGCCTTCTTTCGTGATGGTGATACTCACCGCACACGCTTTGTTGTGAGAAGGCCGGCGTGCATCGAAAATGAAATTTCCGATGCTGTAATAGATGGGGCGGCCTCGGTAGTGCTCCACTGGTTGCAGGGTGTGGGAATGATGACCGACGACAGCATCGGCTCCCGCCTCCACAAGCCGATGGGCCTCAGCCACCTGTTGCAGGATAGGACGCATGGTGTTCTCGCCTCCCCAATGGAGAAGGATGATGATAAAGCAACGGGGGTCGGCCGAGCGCAACTGCCTCACCCGGCGGAGCAGGGCCGGAAACTCTTCCTGACTGACACAAGGACGGCCGGGCAGATAGGCATAGTTCTCCAAGGCAAGACGCAGCGACGGCACCACCCATACACGGCGCGGCACACTATCCAACAAGACAGGGCGGGAGGCCTCTTCCATCGTCTCCCCCGCCCCGATGGGCACCATGCCGGCTGCAAGGATGCGGTCGCGGGTGTCGAGGAGTCCCTGCCGTCCTTGGTCGATGCTGTGGTTGTTGGCCAGGTTGAGGTGAGTGATGCCATGTCGGCGCAAAGCCGGAAGATGAACGGGGTCGCCCCGGAAAATAAACCATTTCTGCATGGGAGCCACGATGTCGGTGACTGGGCACTCCAGATTGGGCAGCACCACATCGTGCGCGGCCATCAGCGAGTCGACAGAGGGTGAGAAGAGAGCATCGATACCAGTGGTGTCGATTTTCGCCCTCACGCCACGGTCGAGCAACAGGTCGCCGGTGATCAGCACACGCAATGAATCGGCATCGCCCGCCAAAGCAGTGAGGCTCTGGAGGGCGATGAGGGATATGAGGGTCCATTTCCGGGTCATGGGCGGAGAAGATCAGCAACCCGTACCGTAGAAGACCGTCTCGTTGTCTTTCACGCTCTGAGGTTTGAGGGGGATGGTGATCTCTTCCATCCACGAGGGCTTGCCGGTGTCGGGGGCGGTCTTCAACTTCTCCTGCCACTCCTCGTCGGTGAGGCGCGGCTGGTCGAAGGGCTGCTTGAACTCACGGTAGGAGAACACACCGCCTCGCATGAGGTAAAGATAGCCCTCTACCTCGACGACGACGTAGATCTCATTGGCCGGACCGACACCTTCGAAGAGTATCGACCAGCCAGGATTGTTAAACCCATTGGCAGTATAGACATCAGCCACCACGGCAATCGACTTGTCAGCGCCCTGCACGTCATACCAGCCCATCAGATACTGGTCGGGTTCCTTGATCATCTCCAAAGAGAGGTTCTCGAAGGTGGCACCGATATAGCGGATATGGTCGTATTCCTCGTTGGTGAGGCGCTTGCCGGTGAGTTCCTTGTTGCTGGCATCGAGCAGGAACTGCGCCTCGTCGCGGATGTCATCGGTGAGGCTGTTGACCTCGTCGGTGAGCAGTCCGAACTGCTTCAGCACGCCGCGAGTGTCCTCGAGCAGGGAGAGTGCCTTGGTCCAGAAGGCCACATTGGGTTCCACGTAACCCTTGACCACCGGAGCGGGTAGACTACCGTCGCCGCACTCCGCAGCCATCGGCTGTTTGGCATAGAGAATGGCATCGTGCTTCAGTTCGGCCCATGAGGCCAGCGAGGCGTTGAGGTTTTTCTTCGCCCACTGCGGGGTCTTCATGAAGCCCTGCATGCGGTTGTCGGAATAAGTGTTGAGGGCATTGAGTGTATTGAGCCACTTGTTGGCGACACAGGCTTTCCATTCGACAGTCGTCATCATCTTCTTCATCTGGTTGAGGTTGGCCGTGTACTTGTCCCACCTCTGGGCCTGTTTCAGTTCGTCAATCAGGATGCGCTCGGCTGCCGTGCTGCCCATAGCGGCCATCACATCGAGCCCCATCGGCACGTCGCGCTTGGTGACCTCGCTGTCATAGTCGCACATCTCCTGCAGCACCTCGGCATCAGGCTGGTAGCGCTGCGGCATGAAATTCACCTTGTTGTGCGAACTTCTCTCGAACTTCGGACGGATGCGGGTCTGCTTGTTGGCCTGTTGGTTGACAGCGTCGGAGAAAGCCTTCAGGGCTTTCTTGTCCTTCATCAGGCGTTCGGCGGTGACGTTCTGTCGCTGCATGACATCGCCCACCTGGATGATGGTGATGTTGTCGGCCGTTCCCATGAGGTAGGTGATGGGGTCGAACACGCTGTCGTAAGCCTTTTTGGCTGCGGCATCATTGCGGAGCACTTCAGCGATGAGGGCAGCACGCTGCATCTGATGGGGCTTGTCTGTGCCAAAGGGAACGCTCTGCAACCACATCATGCCACGGAAATAGCGCTGGCACTTCTCACTGCGGGTGTAATGGCCACGTGGCCGGAAGAGGCCATAGGGGAAGGGGACATTGCTGTATCCCAGGAATTCCGACATGCCGTCCACAGCATCGTGCGAGGCCTGGTATTCGTCGGCAGCCATGGCAGCGTAGGTAGCCGGAACCGAAAGCTTCTTCTCTGTCAGGAGTTGGTAGCCCACGGCGAAGAAGGCCGTATTCCACTCGGCGGCATCTTTCATGGCCTTGTCGCTGGCCGTCTTGGCTTTCTTTTCCATCGTATCGTGCATCTTCTGGCAGAGCGACGCCATCACGTCGGCCAGTTTGCTCTCCTCTACCTTGCGGAGCACGGTATCGAAATAGAGGTGGAAGAGCTGCAGGTAGAGGTCGGTGGTGATGAAGCTGGGGAACATGTTGTAGTCGTTCTTCTCATACACCTGGAAGATCTGCTCATGGTCGGCCTCAACGATGCCGAACCCGTATTTGGCCAGATGCTGCCGCATGGCATCGGGGAAAGACTCCAACTGATAGGGATTGATGACATTGTCGAGGTTGGGCATACCGGACGGAGTGAGGTTCTGCTTCAGCAACTGGTCCTCGCGGGCTTTCAGCTTATTGATGAAAGCGGTCTCCTGCGGGGTGTATTTCACAGGTCCCATCTTCTCAGCGTTACCCTCACGTTCCCAGGCCAGGGAGTCATACCAAGAAGTGGTGTTGAACACATACCGGAGGTCACTGCTTTCGAAGAGATATCCCTGGCGGGCAGCAAAGGCATTGCGCAGCACTCTCAGTTCGAGAACAGAGAGTTTCGAGATATCCATATTGGTGTCGATACGTTTCAACAGGGTCTCCACATTGATCTTCCCTTTTCCGGGCAGGGTGATCGGTTGGGTGACGTCTTGCGCCCCGGCGGTCATCGCCACCAGGAGGAGCAGCATCAGGTTAACAAGTTTTCTTCTCATGGTTATATTGATTTGGGGGTTAGAATGCTTCGTTGAATACAGCCAGGGCCTCCTCATGAGACACACCAGCCACCAGGAATCGGCGTGCGCCAAGACCGAATTTGCGCCATTCGTGTTCCAGCACAGCATAACGTCCGTCGGTGGTGGCTTGCAGCGTGACGACATGACCTCCGCAGAAGCGGAAATCCTCGAGGATTCCTCCCAGGCGAGACCCCATCCACAAGGCGCGGAGCCGTCCGTGATGGTTCTTGAAGATGAAGACGCGCCGTGCCACGACAGGGTGGAAACGGGTGGTCTTCGTCACCCCGACGAGCACGTCGTCGCTGCCGTCGCCATCCACATCGCCCACACACATCCGGTAGACGGGGAAGGTAAGCCGCCAGCGGTCGACGCCGGCATCGGTGGTCAGCACCAGGTATGAGAGGGTATCGTTCACCGTCTCCAAGGTGTAGGTCTGCCCTTTTGCCGCTGAAGGACAGGTCAGCAGACAGGCCAGCACCGTGAGTCGGCAAAGTCTCTTCACCCGGTCAGACAGAATCGGGAACATCGGCACCATCAGAGTTGGCTGGCGATGTCGCTCTCGAGGTTCTTGATCTGCCTCGGTCCCATCACCACCATGTTCTCGCGGCTCACGATGTAGTCGATGGGCAGCGACTGTGCCTGATAGAGATATGCCTGAGTGCCTGAGCCAGAGGCATCGCGCACGGAGATCCAAGGCAGGGCTGCTGTCTGGGTCTTCCAGAAGTGGTCATCGTCGTCGAGCGACACCTGATAGATCTCGAGTCCGCGGTCATGGTATTTGTTGTAGAGTTCGCGCAGGGCAAGGATGCGCGCGGCACTGCCCTCTGCGGCGAAAATATGGAAATCGAGGAGCACCACCTTGCCCTTGAGGTCGGTGAGTCGGCGGGTGACACCCTTGTTGTCAGTCAGTACGATATCGATGATGTCGGCCTCCTTCACCTTGCTGGCATCGATAGTGAGTCCCTCGCTCTCAGCCTGGACGATGCGCTTGGTCTTCATGGCCTCGATAGCGATGTTGTGAAGGTTCTCGCCACGTAGCGACTTGGGATAGTACAGGTCCCAACTGGTGGCAACGGCCGAGAAGGGTTTGGTGTCGTCGATGTCGCGGCGGGGATCGAAGATCATCATGTAGGCATTGCCTACGATGATGCCTTGGAAGAGAGCGAAATACGAGGATGCCTTCTTCGGGTCCTTATAGATGAAATCCGACATCACCTGCTTCTTGAAGGTATTGACCACGCTCATGACGCTGTCTTCCACAGCCTTGGCGCTGAGGTCGGGAGCATTGACGATCTGCCGTGCCCGGGCCTGCAACTGCTGTTGCATGAGCGAGAGTTGCTTGATGACGGCATTGCTCTCCCCGCCTTCTATGGTATAGTCGGAGGCCATGGTGGGATAGGAGGCCTTGACGGTGATGGTCTCGATACTGTCGACGGCGAAATTGATGATCTGCTGTCCGATACGCAGGCGGTAGAACTCTGGGGCGTCGGCGGGAGCGGCCTGGCTGAAAGCGAAGGCACCATCGGCCGTGAGGGTGACGGAGTCGACTTTCTGCGGACCATCCAAGGCCATGTTCTCAAGGTAAAGCACGGAGTCAGGTGCATCGGCGATATGGCCTTCGATCTTGAACTGGTTGCCTTGGCAGGCCAAGAAACCGACCGTCGTCATCAGCACGGCGGCAGAGGAGAGGATGCTAAAAAAAAGTCTTTTCATTTCTATAATACTATTTTCAGCGCAAAAATAGCGAAAAGATAGCAGACTATCAAACTTTTTCCAAGAAAAAAGGCAGGGAACAAGCCCTGCCTTTGATGAAAATGCTGTGTTTTGGAGTTATTCTGCTTTCTCGTGTGAGAAGTAGATACCATTGCTGAGCTGTGGAGTGTTCTTGTAGTCAGCGCGCACACCGATGACACTCAGTTTATCGCCGACAGCGAGGCCCAGAGTGCCGATGAGACCCTTGCGGGCATCACCTGTAGCGCCCCAACCAGGATAGCAGCCATAGACATAGACATCCTCCTTGCCATCAGTCAGGTAAAGGTTGCCATACTGGTCGTTGGCAATCTCCTTGATGGTTCCAGAGATGCGATAATACACATCAGCTTTAGGCTCCTTGGCGAGGAACTCCGACAGACTGACCTCAGTCACGGCAAACTTCAGATTCTCGAAGTTACCGTCGACCATCTGCGGATTGTCCTTGTAAGCGCCACGCTTGCCGACGACAGTCACGATGTCGCCCACCTTGGCACCAGACTCGATGAAGCCCTCGGCACGATAGACGAGCATCTTGCCCGAATAGTCGGAGATGTAGAAGCTCTTGCCCTGCTTGTCGCTGGCATAGAGTTCGGTGATCACACCAGTGATGCGGAACTGTGTGTCGCCCACCTCTGCTGCGAGGAAATCAGAAACGGGCACCTCGAGTATGGCACCTTTCTGATAGATCGTAGTCTGAGCGGTATAGGTCTTCTTGCCATCAGTGGTCTTGAAGGTCACCGTGGTGTTGCGGTCGCCACCGGCGTTGGGGGCTGCGCGGAAGGTGACCGTGGGATTGGCGCCAACGGTGGAGGAGACCACGCCGAGCCAGTTCTGAGCCTCTGCGGGAATCTCGACGGCCACGCCATTGCCCTTGCAGGTCAGGTTGGCCACGATCTCGCCACCCTCGATAGGCAGCACATCGTTCTTGGCACCACCGATGGTGAGAGAATCACACTTGATGAGCGACTTCTCGATCTTGACGACCGTCACGTTGACGAGTTCCACGGTGCCGTTGTAAGTAGTCTTCGGGCCCTCGACAGTGACCTGGTCGCCCACCTCGATACCCAGGCTGAGGAAGTTCTTCTCATTGCCTTTGGCATCCAGAGTACCATAGATGTACACCTCGCCGGTGCCATCGTTCAGATACCAGTTGCCATACGTGGTGTTCACAATCTTGGTCACTGTACCGGTCACGCGGTAGGTCTTGGAATCAGGACCAGCCAATACCTCGGCACAGGTGGCGTTGGAAACAGTGGCGATGCCCTGGATGATGTTGATGCGCTGGGTCTTGCCTGCGCAGGTGATCAGCACCTCGGCGGTGCGGCCCTCACCCTCACCGGCGGGGAAAGTGATGGTGCCATTGCCCGAACCGGAAGCTGGCGACACTGTCAGCCACTCAGGAACGTCGGTGACAGTCCAGTCGCCTTTAGCCACGATGTCGATGGAGGTAGAGCCTCCACTGGTATTGAGACTCACATACGACTGAGACACGCGGATCTCGTCGAAATAAGTCGGATCATTGTCGTCGGAGCAACCCGTAAAGACAGCAGCGACAACTGCCAAAAAGAACGGAATGAAATATCTGAGTTTCATAATTGCTTGTTTCTATGTTGTAGACTCTTAATTGAAGATATACCTAATACCGATGGAAGCATACCAGCACTGGCCCACGGCATAGTTGTGTGCCCAAGTCTTGGTATTGCCACTGATGGCGGCGGGAGTAGAGAAGGTGGCATAACCGTCAGCATCCACGCCCTCATACTTCAGGATTCGTGCCTCGGTGCCGATATCTGTGTTGAGGAACTTGGCGACGCCCCAACTGGAGTTGAAGAGGTTGAGGACGTTCTTGACATCCAGAGAGAGCTGCAGTTTGTGAGAGGTATTGCCGGCCTTCACCTTGAAGTCATGCTTGTAGGCGAAGTCGATGCGATGCACCCAAGGTGAGTAGACACTGTAAGGTTCAGCATACTCGCCCTGATGCTTCTTCAGATAGCTGTCTTTATGGACATAGTCCATGAAACGAGTGGCATCATCCTCGGAGACGAAGCGGAACTGCCTGTTGGCCACTTCTCCGTCGGTCGGGATATAGAGGGCGTCGTAGTTGTAGCCATCGCTGTTCATGTCATTGGACAGCATGTAGGAGTAGTTGTATCCGCCCTGCCAGGTCTCATAGATCAAGCTATAGGTGTTGCCGCTCTTGTCGTGAACGGTGGCGTTGGCCACGATACGGTTAGGAGTGACATACTGAGAGTTGTGCAACTTGATGTTGTTGGGGCCTTCCACAGTGGGAACGTAGGTGAAAGCAGACTCAGCTGCCGAACCCGGCATACCGGTCACCTCCTTCGACACGGTGTGGGTGTAAGCAGCCATGAGGCTGAGCCACTCCCATGGCTGTGCTGTCAAAGTCAGGTTGGCCGACCAGCCATAGCCCTTGCTGGTGTTCTCCAGCACGAAAGCCTTGGTGCCTGTGCGGAATCCAGCGGGGAAGATCGGACGGTTGTCAGCACCATTGAAGCGTGCGAAGCCACCTACTGAGGGGATTGCCCAGTCGGAGATGCAGTTGTCGTGGATCTTCTTGTTGAAAATACCCTCGAGGGTCACGCTGAAGGGGAAGTTGACGGGAATCTGGTAGTCGATAGCCAGAGAGGTCTTCCACACCTGCGGCATTTTGAAGTCGGGATCCACTGCGGAGATGGAAGAAGGAACAGTTCCCATCTCAGGAGTCACATGTGAGGGATAGCCCATAGAGAAGAGTCTGTTCTGCAGGGCAGCGATGCTGGCCTTTCCATTCTCAGTCACGAGGCCTCCGGCAAATTGGTTCATGTCGATGAAGCGGTTGCCGTTGGCATCTGTGGTATAAGCGCCGGAATAGTTCTCAAAGCCTTTGACAGCGGAATTGCTCTTGCCATCCCACACCTTGGTCTTGGCATTGAGCTGTGCCTGATACTGCACCAGACCGCCGTTGGTAGGCATGTTGGTGAAGAACACGAGAGGCAGACGGCCGGAGAAGAGGCCCGAACCACCACGGAGTTTCAGGGACTTGTCGCCAAACACGTCGTAGGTGAAGCCGAGACGCGGAGAGAGGGTGATGCTGCTGCCCGGCCACTTGCCGGTATCGATATGACGACCATCATAGTCGAGATCGTAGATGGCTTTGTTGGTGATCAGGTCGCTGTTGTTGAAGAACAGGCCATCGACACGCAGTCCGTAAGTCAGTTTAAACTTATCGTTGATGCTCCAGTCGTCCTGGCCATAGATGCCGGCACGGTTGAACTGCACACGAGCAGCGGGTTTCGACTCACCATCATAACCATAGGTCAGACAGACGATTTCAGGAGCTGCACCAGTCATGAAGTCCTCCATGGTCTTGTAACGGTAGTAGCCCGTACCGTTACGCATGTACTGGTTGTCGGCCATCTGATGTTCGAAGGAGATACCAGCCATGATTTTGTGCTTACCCATGTAATAGGTCACGTCGTCCTTGATGTTCCAGATAGTGTTGTGCACGGCGTTGTTCCAGGTAAACAGCTCATAGCCCAGGGCCATGTAGTTGTTGTCGCCGCCATCGAGGATGTCGATGAAGGGGAACTCAGCGGAGTCGGAGCCACGGACATCGTCGAGTTTGGAGTATGTGGCCAGGAACTGGTTGGAGAGGTTATCGGTCAGACGGCTGTTCAGATCCAGAGAGAAGGAGTGAACCAGGTTGTCCATCGAATACATTGAATTGGAGAAAGCCATGGAATACTGTGACATACGGGCACCGCTCATACGAGTACCGCCGTCCATGGAAGTAGCGTTGGGCGCATTCCAGATGGTGTTCTTGGTGTAGTTGTAGCGCAGGGCCAGGTGATGCCTGTCGGAGATGTTCCAGTCGATGCGGGCCAACAGCTTGTAGTTACTCTCGTCGGCGGGGAAACTCGTCCAGCTGCCTGTGTTGTAACCATAAGTGTTCTTCACGAAGTTGGAGATGGTCTCCATGTCGGAGAGGGTCGTACGTGAGATGCTCTGAGTGCCATCAGCCACGCCATTCTTGGAAGCACGCCAAGGAGAAGAGATGGTCGGGGTCTTGATCATCTCACCATTGACGAAGAAGAACAGTTTGTTCTTGATGATCGGTCCACCCAGGGAGAAACCATATGTGGTCTGGCGGTCCTTCTCACGGGCTGTGGGCAAGACCACCTTATTAACTACATCACCACGAAGGTTCTCATTGCGGTGATAGACATAAGCACTACCCTTGAACGTGTTTGTACCCGACTTGGTGATGGCATTCACGCCACCACCGATAAAATTGGTCTGGCGCACATCATAGGGAGAAATCACGACTTGCAATTCCTCGATGGCATCAAGCGAGATGGGGTTACCGCCACCAGGCAGTTTGTCAGAAAGACCAAAGTTGTTGTTGAAGTTGGCACCATCAACGGTGAAGTTGGCGGTACGTCCGTCGGCACCGGCAAAACTCATGCCGTTGCCTCCATACGGGGAGAGGCGGGTAACGTCAGTGATACTACGACTGACGGTAGGCAGGTTGGTGATCTGAGCATTGGTGATGTTGGTGGAGGCACCAGTTTTCTCCACGGCGAACTTGGAGGCCCTTCCGGAAACGATCACTTCTGTCAGTTCATTGGCATCCTCAGAGAGTTCCACGTTGATTCTGGAAGTCTCGGCGAGCTCGAGGACAATGTTCTTCACTGTCTTTGTCTGATAACCGATGTAGGAAACGGTCACCGTGTAAGGACCACCAGTACGCATACCCTGGATGTTGAAGAGTCCGTCGATGTTGGTCACTGCGGCATAGCGTGTGCCCGAAGGCTCATGCACGGCTTGCACAGTGGCGCCAATCACCGTCTCGTCAGTACCTTTCATTGTCACTCGTCCACCGAGAGAGGAGGTCGTGACCTGAGCCATCATGCTCGAGGCAACCACGAGCAGGAGTGACACCAGCAAAAAGAATCTTTTCTGCATAATTTAGTAAAAAATTAATTAAAAAAACTGGGGATTTTCAAACCCCAACTCAAATTTGGGTGCAAAAATAGGTAAAATTCAGCATATAATACTTATAAAAATGTTAAAAAGTATATTTTTCAAGAGTATTCCTAAAAAACGCAAAATATCCCCGAAATATTCGTTTATTAGCGTATTAATGAGTAACTTTGCCCGATTTATTTTTTAGATGTACAAAAAACCACAAGATTTTTTTGATTTTTTAGATGAACGTAATTACGAAAACAGTATCATTGCCTGATGGAAGAACCATCAGCATTGAGACCGGGAAAGTGGCAAAGCAGGCCGACGGCAGCGTGATGCTCCGCATGGGCAACACCGTGTTATTAGCCACTGTTTGTGCCGCAAAAGATGCAGTTCCCGGTACCGATTTCATGCCTTTACAGGTCGACTACAGAGAATTGTATGCCTCGGCAGGACGGTTCCCCGGAGGATTCACAAGACGTGAGGGCAAACCTGGTGACAACGAGATTCTCACCTCACGACTGGTGGACCGTGTGCTCCGCCCCCTGTTCCCTTCCAATTACCACGCTGAGGTTTATGTCAACGTGCTTCTTTTCTCTGCCGACGGAGTCGACCAGCCTGATGCATTGGCCGGTTTTGCAGCATCTGCCGCACTAGCATGCTCAGATATACCGTTTGAATGCCCCATTTCAGAGGTTCGCGTAGCCCGCATCAACGGGGAATACGTGATCAACCCGACCTTCGCTCAGATGAAAGAGGCCGACATGGACATCATGGTGGGTGCCTCCGCCGACAACATCATGATGGTGGAAGGCGAGATGAAAGAAGTGAGTGAGCAAGACCTGCTCGGTGCCCTCAAAGCCGCCATGGACGCCATCCGCCCCATGTGCTTGCTTCAGACCGAACTGTCGAAGGAGCTGGGCAAGGACGTGAAACGCGAATACGATCATGAGGTGAACGACGAGGAACTGCGCGAGCAGATGAACAAGGAACTCTATCAGCCGGCTTACGACGTGACCAAGCAAGCCTTGGAGAAGCATGCCCGCGCTGAGGCCTTTGAGAAAATCCTCTCTGACTTCAAGGAAGCTTATGCCGCAGCTCACAGCGACCTCGATGAAGATGCCCTTCAGGAGAAGAACGACATGATGGACCGCTACTACCACGATGTGATGCGTGACGCCATGCGCCGCTGCATCCTCGACGAAGGGATCCGTCTCGACGGCCGTAAGACCACCGATATCCGCCCGATCTGGTGTGAGGTCTCCCCACTGCCCATCCCCCACGGAAGTTCGATCTTCACCCGTGGCGAGACACAGTCGCTCACGACTTGCACACTGGGCACCAAACTTGACGAGAAGCTGGTTGACGACGTGCTGGAGCGCAGCTACATGCGTTTCCTGCTCCATTATAACTTCCCACCGTTCTGCACTGGCGAGGCCAAGGCACAGCGCTCTGTTGGCCGCCGCGAGATCGGCCACGGCCATCTGGCATGGCGTGCCCTCAAAGGACAGATCCCCGAGGACTTCCCCTACACCGTGCGCCTGGTGAGCGAGATTCTGGAGAGCAACGGCTCTTCATCCATGGCCACCGTCTGCGCCGGCACATTGGCCCTGATGGATGCCGGTGTACCGATGAAGAAGCCTGTCAGCGGTATCGCCATGGGTCTGATCAAGAACCCGGGAGAAGACAAGTATGCCGTGCTTAGCGACATCCTCGGCGACGAGGACCACCTGGGCGACATGGACTTCAAGACCACGGGAACGAAGGACGGTCTGACCGCCACACAGATGGACATCAAGTGCGACGGACTGAGCTTCGACATCCTGGAGAAAGCTCTCATGCAGGCTAAGGCCGGCCGCGAGCATATCCTCGGCAAACTGACCGAGACGATCGCCGAGCCGCGTCCCGACCTCAAACCCCATGTGCCCCGCATCGTGGCCTTCGATATTCCGAAGGAGTTCATCGGTGCCGTCATCGGTCCGGGCGGAAAGATTATCCAGCAGATGCAGGAAGACACCGGTGCCACCATCACCATCGACGAGATCGACGGTGGGGGCCCCCGTGTCTTCCTGCATCTGCTGGATAATCTTTCCGCCCGGGCCAATGACAGCGCCAATGAACTCCTTGGGAATATCGAACTGCTCGATGCGCGGAACCTGAGGCTTCAGTTCAGGACGCGGCTCAGCAATAGTGTCGGTGATGCAGTTCAGAATGTGCTCACGACCGGCTTTGGCCTGCATCAGGGCCTTCTCCAGAATATCGAACGACAGACCGTCACACTTGATATCCATCTGGGTAGCAGTCAGACCATCCTTCGTACCAGTGGTCTTGAAGTCCATATCGCCCAGGTGGTCCTCATCGCCGAGGATATCGGAGAGCACGGCATACTTGTCTTCACCGGGGTTCTTGATGAGACCCATGGCGATAGCGCTGACGGGCTTCTTGATGGGCACACCGGCATCCATCAGTGCGAGGGTACCAGCGCAGACGGTAGCCATAGAGCTGGAACCGTTTGACTCAAGGATATCACTTACTACGCGTACGGTGTAGGGATAGTCTGCACGTATCTGACCCTCCAGGGCACGCCATGCGAGGTGGCCGTGACCAATCTCGCGACGGCCTACGCCGCGCTGTGCCTTAGCCTCGCCAGTGGAGAAGGGCGGGAAGT
>ODAI013844672.1_pt1 | contig 23650 bp, 26 predicted proteins | sample 1539321 | NCBI WGS metagenome assembly ODAI01 (sample SAMN02144231, study PRJEB22623) | gut metagenome | biome: sheep rumen | host: Ovis aries | place: New Zealand | reverse complement strand
GCGGCTGACGTAAACGGCGACGGCGTTGTTAATATAGATGACGCGACGATGATACAAAAATTCCTCGCGCGCATGATTGATTTGTAAGCATAAAGAAAAACCTGCTGCACGGCTGTGCAACAGGTTTTTTGTTTATACTGATATTTGATAAATTAATCAAAAAATTTGCTGTGGATAGCCTTAACCGCCTTGTCGGCGTCGGAGGCGTCAATAAGAACCGAAATCTTGATTTCGCTTGTGCTTATCATGCGGATGTTGATTTGAGCGTCGTAAAGAGCCTCAAACATCTTTGTGGCAACTCCCGAATGACTTTCCATGCCCGCGCCGACGATTGAAATCTTGGCAACGTCGTCATCGTAAAGAACCTCTTTTGCGCCGAGGGTGTTAATCATATAATCCTCAATGGCCTCAACAGCTTCCTTGCCTCTTGACTTGGGAACCGTGAAGCTGATGTCCTTTTTGCCGTCGTGACCGATAGACTGCAAAATGATGTCGATGTTGATTTTCTTCTTTGACAGCTTAGAGAACATCTTGAACGCAAGACCGGGATTGTTGGGAACTCCTATAACTGAAATTCTTGCAATATCTGTATCCTTGGCAACGCCGCTGATTAACATTTTTTCCATTTTTGGTTTCTCCTTTACTATTGTACCGGGCGCCTTTGTCATTGAAGAAAGCACCTCAAGCTCGATTCCGTATTTTTTAGCCATCTCAACCGAACGGTTGTTTAAAACCTGCGCGCCGAGGGTTGCAAGCTCAAGCATTTCGTCGTATGAAATTTCCTTAAGCTTCCTTGCGTTATCAACCTTGCGCGGGTCGGCGGTATAAACGCCCTCAACGTCGGTGTAAATCTGGCAAAGGTCGGCGTGCATTGCCGCCGCGATTGCCACGGCGCTGGTGTCGGAACCGCCGCGTCCCAGGGTTGTGATGTCGCCGTAACGGGAAATTCCCTGGAAGCCTGCCACAACAACAATGTTCTTTTGGTCAAGCTCATCCTGAATTCGCGAAGCTTCAACGCGCTTGATTCTGGCGGAGGTGTGAGCCGACGAGGTTTCAAAGCCTGCCTGCCAGCCAAGCAGCGAGGTTGCGTGATAACCCAGCTTTTCAATTGCCATCGCAAGAAGCGCAATTGAGATCTGCTCGCCTGCCGCCAAAAGCATATCCTTTTCGCGGCGTGAAGCGTTGGGGTTAATCTCATTTTGCTTTTCAATAAGGTCGTCGGTGGTGTCGCCCTGAGCGGATACAACAACCACAACGTCGTTGCCCTTTGCGTAGGTGTCGGTTACAATTTTTGCAACGTTCATCACGCGTTCGGCGTTCGCTACAGAGCTGCCGCCGAATTTCTGAACTATCAAACTCATAAATTATACTCCCTTTTTATAGTGCTTGATTTCTCACAAAACTAAATTGCAGGGGCAGTGTTTTACCGCCCCGAAAATAAACAGAAAATTAAAGGTCGCCAATGCGGATTGCGGAAAGGATTTCAACGCCCTGTTCCTTAAGCGCCGCGGCTTTGTCAAGGAAATCGCCGTAACGCATTTCGGCGGTAAGCATTGCGCCTCTGTCGCTGCCCTTTGTAATAATGGCGTTAACCCTGCCGAACAAATCCTCGGCCTTTTCAACCGCGCCTTCGCCCTTAAAGCGGATATACATGGCGCAAACGCTGTCGGTGTAATCAATAATGTTTTCGCCGTTGCCGTCTGTCCAGAAGATATGGCGTCTTGCCTTAAGGTGATGACAGCAGTCAACAACGTCCGCAACCACCGCGGAAGCTGTGGGAAGCTTGCCCGCGCCCTTGCCGTAGAACACAACGTCGTCGGTGCAGTCGCCTCTTACCATAATTCCGTTAAATTCGTTATCGATGTTTGCAAGCTGGCTTGAATTGGGCACAAGCATCGGCGCCGTAATGATGTCAATTTTGCCGTCGTCAAGCTTTTTGACCTTGCCGATAAGCTTTATAACATAGCCGAATTTTTCGGCAAACTTAACATCCTCAAGGGTGATATCTGTAATTCCTTCGGTATGTACCGAATCGGGGTAAACGTGCTTGCCGTAAGCCAGTGAAGCAAGAATACAAATCTTGCGGCAGGCGTCGTGACCTTCGATGTCGGCGGCAGGATTTCTTTCGGCAAAGCCAAGCTCCTGCGCCAGCTTAAGGGCATCCTCAAACTGCATACCGTCCTCTATCATTTTAGTCAGAATAAAGTTGGTTGTACCGTTTAAAATACCGGCAATTTCGTTGACGTTGTTTGCGACAAGGCACTGATTCATCGGGCGGATAATAGGAATACCGCCGCCTACGGAAGCTTCAAACAGGAAGTTGACGTTTTCTTCCTTTGCAATCTGCAAAAGCTCCGCGCCGTGCGCCGCAACCAGCTCTTTGTTTGAGGTCGTAACGCTTTTGCCCGCCTTAAGGCAACGCTTGACGTAATCGTAGGCAGGGTTTAAGCCGCCCATAACCTCAACCACAACCCTGATTTCGCGGTCGTTGATAATTTCTTCAAAATCCTTGGTAAATCTGTCGGCAATCGGACTGTCCGGAAATTCGCGAAGGTCAAGAACCTTTTTGATGTGAATTTCCTCTCCCAGGCTCGCAAAAAGCTTTTGCTTGTGAGTCAAAAGAATTTCCGCAACGCCCGAACCGACAACTCCGTGTCCCATAATTGCTACTGATACCATATCTAAAACCATCCTTTAGTAAGTGATTAGTGGTTAAAACACGTCGGTGTTTAATCGTTAACCACGTTTATTGATTGTTAATTATTCCGGCGTAATCTGGCCGCCTTCGCTGCTCTGCTGCGGTTCTCCGCTTCTGCCTCCGCCGCCCGAGGCCTCGCTGCCCTGTGAAGCTTCGCTGCCCTGCGACGCTTCGCCTGAGCCCGAGGCTTGTGAAGCTTCGCCGCCGGAAACCTCGCTGCCCTGCGACGCTTCGCCTGAGCCCGAGCTTTGCTCGCCCGAATATGACGACTGCTCCGAATAGCTGCTTTCGCCGGTGTAGCTTTGGTCGCCGCCGAAGCTGTAATCTCCGTAGTAAGCGTCGCCGTAGCCCGGCATGTTGTCCTCGGTGTAATAGCCTATATATTTGCCCGAAACATTTTCGGTGGAAACAATAAGACCCGTAAGCGGATTATAGGTTGCGGGTTTTGCGTTGGGCGAAAGCAGATAATCCTTTTTCTCCTTGTTTTTAAGGTATTCGCCCATAACCTTGGCAAAGAATTTAGCCGAACGCGTTGTGTCCGAAATCGTGTGCGGGCTGTCAAAGCCTGTCCACGTTGCCATTACGCAGTAGGGCGAAAGACCGCAGAACCACGAGTCCTTGTCGTCGTTGGTGGTACCTGTTTTGCCGACAATATCCCAGCCTGAAATCTGAGCGTGAACCGCGTTGGTGTGCTGGCTGTTTTCAACGTTGTAATGCAGGAGCCTGTTCATAATGGTGGCGGTTTCTTCCGAATACGCCTGCTTGGGAATCGCGTCGCGGTTGTCGATGATTGTGTTGTCCTCGGAATCCGTCACGTAATAATAGGTGTATGGCTTGTAATAAAGTCCGCCGTTGCCCATATATGTGAAGCCTGCCGCCATTTCACGCACGGTAACACCGCCGTTCATACCGCCTATGGAAAGAGAACCTATCTGGTACTGGTCGCTTTCCGCCAAATGAGTGAAGCCCATTTTTGTGACAGCCTTCTCATACGCGGCCGAAGGACCGCCTACCATCTGCAAAACCTGAACCGCGGTTGCGTTTGATGAGTACTCGATAGCGTCGGGCAGAAGCATGTTGCCGAAGTATGAACCGTAGGCGTTGCTCGGTCCCGCGGTATATGTGTCGGTTGATTCGTTGTATTCGTATTTTTCAATTGGTTCGTCAAGAACGGTTGACGAATAGTAAAGCTGCTTGCTGTCAATGCCCATGGGGTAAACAAACACGGGCTTGATTGAAGAACCGGGCTGCAGCGCCGAGTGCGTGGCTCTGTCCCACGCAAGGTCGGTGGTTTTTCTCTGTGAGCTTCCCACCGTGGCAATAACTCTGCCGTCAAAGCCCATCATCACCGAACCTATTTGAAGCTCCGGATCGCCCGAACGGTCCATATTAATTGCCGCTTGCTCGATGTAGCTCTGCATCTGCTCGTCAATAGCGCAGTATATTTTTAAGCCCTCTGTGTAAATCTTTTCGCTTGCCGCGCCCTCGCTGATGTTGTAGTAGTCCGCGAGGTCGGCCTTAAGGTCATAGAACATCTGGTCATAATACCAGTTCTGTACATAATCGGCGTCGTCATCGTCCTCTTCGCTGATGTTTTTGCGGCCTACAAACTTCATCTTTGCGGATTCCTGCTTTGCCGCCTCGTATTCCTTCTGCGAAATTTTACCCTGGTCGTACATTTCCTTAAGTATAATTTCGCGGCGAACCTTGTTTTGGTCGGGGTAAAGCAGCGGATTCCAGCGCGAAGGGTTCTGCGTAATTCCGGCAATCGCGGCGCATTCGGCAAGAGAACAGTTGCGTATGCTCTTGTCAAAGTAAAGCTGAGCCGCCGCCTCAACGCCCTGGCAGTTGTTGCCGAAGTTTACAACGTTTAAGTAAGCTTCCAAAATCTGATCTTTGGTGTATTCCTGCTCAAGCTTAAGAGCCTTGGTAATTTCGCGCAGCTTACGCGTAATTGAAACCTCGTTGTCGTCGGTGATATTTTTAATAAGCTGCTGTGTAATTGTTGAACCGCCGTACGAATCTCCGCCGGTCGCGAGCGTGCCCACAGCCGAAAGCGTACGCGTCCAGTCAACGCCGTTGTGGTCGTAAAAACGCTTGTCCTCAATGGCAATGATGGATTCCTTCATCGCCTGGGGGATGTCGTTGTTATTAACCCATATACGGTTTTCCGTGCTGTACAGCTTTTGGCGCTCAACAAATTCGCCCGTATTGCTGTCTTTAACGAAAATACGGCTGGTCTGGTTCATCGACTTTGCCTTTAGGTCAATTCCCGTAGGCTCCGAGGCGAGCGTAAAAATATAAATTGAAAGGGAAACCAGCGTAATGATTCCCGTTATAAAAAGCACCGAGAAAACCGTCAGAAGAAGCTTTCCCACTACCTTCAGAAAATTTTTACCGCCGCCCGGCTTTTTTTGCGGAGATACCACCCCGGACTCGGCAAGCTTGTCGGTGTAGTTGCTTATGTCTGTTTCACGTTTGTTTCGCATATTTACTCCTCTTGTGTAATCAAACTTGGGAAAAACCTGCTTGAATATTATCCGTAAAGCGCGGAAATATTGCCGAAAAAAGGCGTGCTTCCGAAAAGTGCTATTATCGGATTATAAATATTAATATTGTTATTATAGCACTTTAAAAGTAAAAAATAAATATCTTAAGTTAAATTTTTATTAGAAAAAATAAGTTTACCTTCCTCGAATTTTATGAAAATGGGTGAATATACGCGCTTTGAACGGAAAAACTAAGGTCAAAGCATTATTTTTGATAGGAATGATTTGTGTGAAAAAAGCAATCTGCATTGCCGCGACGGGTGTAATTTTAATTTCAAGCGTGTTCATCGGCGAGCTTTCCGCCCCTTCAAACGCCTCCGCCGCGGGCGCCTCCGCGCATACCGAACCCAACAAATACGTAATAAAGTCGGAAAGCGGCAGGCTTGTGGTGTATAAAAAGGGAGCCGACGCCCCGTTTATGACTACGGAAACCTTTTCAACCGGGCTTCCGAAATCCGACGCCGACAGGCTCGCCGAGGGCGTTGAGGTCGAGGGCGAACAGAAGCTCAGAAAAACCCTTGAGGATTACTGCTCGTAACTTACAAAAATATTTTTACGGCCGTAAGGATAATTTTTTGCCGTTTTGCTTCACGACAGGTGTATAAAGCGCTGTTTGCCGACAAATTTGTGCAAACAGCGCTTTGTTTAACGCTGTTTCGGTAATTGACATTTTCCCTGATTTGAGGTATGATATATCTAATAATGCCATACTTGGCTTATTATGTTTTTTTATTATAGTTAATTGCTGCCGGCTGATGAAAATCAGCTGTAAAAAAGGAGAGTTGTACATATGATTTCTACAGTTATAGATAAAGAGCTCGGTCTTGAGTTCCCTATTTTTCAGGGAGGCATGGCATGGGTAGCCGACGCGTCTCTTGCCGCGGGCGTTTCAAACGCGGGCGGTTTGGGCTTAATCGCCGCGATGAATTCAAACGGCGAGCAGCTTCGCGCGGAAATTAAAAAGTGCAAGGAGCTTACAAACAAGCCCTTCGGCGTAAACATCATGCTCATGAGCCCGTTTGCGGACGAAGTCGCTGACGTTGTGGTTGAGGAAGGCGTAAAGGTTGTTACCACAGGCGCAGGCAACCCCGGCAAATACATGGCAAAATGGACCGAAGCCGGAATTAAAGTAATTCCGGTTGTGGCAAGCGTAGCCCTTGCCAGAAAAATGGAAAAAAGCGGAGCGTTCGCGCTTATTGCCGAAGGCGGCGAAAGCGGCGGACACGTGGGCGAGCTTACAACAATGGCGCTTGTGCCTCAGGTGGTTGACGCGGTGTCAATCCCCGTCATCGCGGCGGGCGGCATTGCCGACGGCAGACAAATTGCCGCGGCGTTCATGCTGGGCGCTGTGGGCGTGCAGGTCGGAACAAGATTTCTTGTGGCTGAGGAATGTACGATTTCGCAGGCATATAAGGATAAGGTTTTAAAGGCAAAGGATCATGACTCCGTGGTAACGGGCAAGCGTCTGGGACATCCGGTGCGCTCAATCCGCAACGCCTTTACAAGGGAATACGCAAAGGCGGAATACGACTCCTCAAGGGTGTCCGACGAGGAGCTTGAAAAAATGGCCACAGGCGTGCTTCGCATAGCCGCGCGCGAGGGCGACGTCAAAAACGGCTGCGTTCTTGCCGGACAGGTGGCAAGCATGGTAAAAAAGGAACAGCCCGCGCGTGAAATTATCACCGAAATGTTTGAGCAGGCTGAAGAAGTGTTGAACGGAGCGTCAAAATGGGTAAAATAGCATTTGTATTTTCAGGTCAGGGCGCGCAATACACCGGAATGGGCAGGGCAATGTGCGAAGCGTACCCCTCGGCAAAGGCTGTTTTTGACATGGCGGACAGCGTTCGCCCGGGCACCTCAAAGCAGTGCTTTGAGGGCACAACGGAGGAGCTTTGCCAAACCGTAAACACTCAGCCCTGTGTTTTCACCGCGGATTTGGCGGCGGCGTGCGCTCTTAAGGAAGCCGGAATCACTCCGGACTGCGTTGCCGGTTTTTCTCTCGGCGAAATAGCGGCGCTTGCTTTTTCGGGAATTCTCTCAAACGAGGAAGCGTTCAAGCTGGTTTGCCGCAGAGGCGAGCTTATGGACAGCGCCGCGAGGGAAAACCCCGGCGCGATGGCGGCGGTAATGAAGATAACTCCCGAACAAACCGAGGAAATTTGTTCGCGCTTTGACAAAACATATCCCGTAAACTACAATTCTCCGGCGCAGACGGTTGTCGCCACCACCGGCGAAAACGCCGAAGCGTTCTGCGAAGCCGTCAAGGCTGAGGGCGGCAGAGCCAAGCTTCTGGCTGTAAGCGGAGCGTTCCATTCGCCGTTTATGGCGCAGGCGGCGGAAGGTCTTGCAAATTATATGCGGGACGTTGATTTTGCTCAGCCGCAAATCCAAATTTACTCCGACGTAACCGCAAAGCCTTACGAAGGCGACTTCAAGGCGCTTGTAAAGGCGCAGGTTGAAAGCCCCGTGCGCTGGCAGACAATTGTTGAAAACATGATTGCCGACGGCGTTGACACCTTTATTGAGGTCGGCGTGGGCAAAACCCTTACCGGCTTAATAAAGCGGATTGACGGCGGCGTAAAGGCGTTCAAGGCGGAAACCCCCGAAGATATAGCTGAGATTTTAAAATAAATCCTTACTGGAGGTACTTATGAATTTTGAAAACAAAACAGCCGTCGTTACGGGCGGCTCAAGAGGCATAGGTCTTGCAATCGCGTCAAAGCTTGCGCAAAACGGCGCGAATATCGCGATTTTATACGTAGGCGACGAAGCCGAAGGTCAAAACGCAAAACAGGAGCTTTTGCGGTACGGCACAAAGGTTGAGCAGTATTTCTGCGACGTTTCCGACTTTGAAAAGTCAAAGGAGGTCGTTGACAGGGTGATTGCCGACTTCGGCGGCATTGACATCTTAATCAACAACGCCGGAATCACGCGCGACAAGCTGGTGCTCAATATGGAGGAAAAGGATTTTGACGCGGTAATCGGCGTTAACCTCAAGGGCACGTTTAATATGATTAAGCACACCTACAAGCACTTTATGAAAAAGCGCAGCGGCAGAATCGTAAGCACCTCGTCAATTGTCGGTTTAATCGGCAACGCCGGTCAGGCAAACTACTCCGCTTCAAAGGCAGGCATTATCGGTCTTACAAAATCCGTAGCCCGCGAGCTTGCCGGCAGGGGAGTAACCGTTAACGCCGTGGCTCCCGGCTACATCGGCACAGATATGACAAACGCCCTTTCCGATAAAATCAAGGAAAGCATGAAGGCTCAAATCCCCGCCAAGCGCATCGGCACGCCCGAGGACGTGGCAAACGTTGTGGCTTTCCTTTGCTCGGACGAGGCGGCTTATGTCACAGGCGAGGTTATCCGCGTTGACGGCGGACTTGCCATTTAAGTAAAACGGAGGAAATTATGGCAAGAAGAGTAGTTGTAACAGGCCTCGGCGCGGTAAGCCCCGTGGGCAACGACGTTCCGACCATGTGGAAAAACATGCTTGACGGCGTAAACGGAATTGAAACCATCACGCGATTTGACACAAGCGATTTAAAGGTACATATAGCAGGCACCGTAAAGGATTTTGAGCCTGAAAAATATTTTGAAAAAAGAGAAGCCAAAAAGCTTGACCGTTATTGCCAATACGCAATCGCGGCGGCTCAGCAGGCTGTTGACGACAGCGGCATCATGGGCAAAATCGACGAAAACCGCTTCGGCGTTTACATCGGCGCCGGCATAGGCGGACTTGAAACCTTTGTAAACAACACCCTCGGTCTTGACCACGGCGGTCCGCGCAAGGTAAGCCCGTTCTTTATCCCCATGATGATAGGCAACATCGCCACGGGCAACGTCGCGATCCGCTTCGGCGCAAAGGGCGTTTCGCTTTCCGTAATGAGCGCCTGCGCCACCGGCACTAACTCAATCGGCGAGGCTTTTCACGCCGTTAAGGACGGCTACGCCGACGCAATTATCGCGGGCGGCGCCGAGGCAGTGCTTGCTCCGCTTACAATCGCGGGCTTCCAAAACATGAAGGCGCTGTCCACAAACCCCGACCCCGAAAAGGCATCGCGTCCGTTTGACAAAGACCGCGACGGCTTTGTAATGGGCGAAGGCGCCGGTATGCTGATACTTGAGGAATATGAGCACGCAAAGGCTCGCGGCGCGAAAATCTACGCCGAATTCTGCGGCTACGGCAACACCTGCGACGCTCACCACATCACCGCTCCCGACCCCGAGGGAGCAGGCCTGCAAAGGGCAATTGAAATCGCGTTTGAGGAAGCCGCGGTGCCTGACGACGCGCAAATTTACATCAACGCTCACGGCACGTCAACGCATCTTAACGACATGACCGAAACAATGGCAATTAAGGGCGCGCTGGGCGAAAAGGCGTACGACTGCAACATCAGCTCGACAAAGTCAATGACAGGTCACATGCTGGGCGCTACAGGCGCGATTGAAGCAATCGCGGCTGTTAAGGCAATTGACGACGGCATGATTCCGCCCACCATTAACCTTGACGAGCCCGACGAAGGTCTTGACCTTAACTACACGCCCAAAAAAGCGGTTAAGCGCGACGTAAACGTTGCCGCATCGACAAACCTCGGTTTCGGCGGACATGACGCCTGCGTTGTTTTCAAGAAGATTTAACGGAGGATTTTTATGATTGACATCAATTCATTAAAAGAATATATAAAGGTGCTTGAGGACAGCTCGCTTGCTTCAATTGAAATTTCCGATGAAACAAACAAAATCCGTCTGGAAAAGCAAACCGCCGCTCAGGAATGTGTTTCGGCTCCCGTTCAACCCGTCGCAAACGCTGCGCAGTCTCCTGTTCAGCCCGCCGCGGCTTTGCAGCCTGCCGACAGCGGCAAGACAATTAACGCTCCTATTGTCGGCGTGTTCTACATTGCTCCCTCACCTGCCGCCGACCCGTACGTAAGCGTAGGCAAAAAGGTCAAAAAGGGCGATGTTGTGTGCATTATCGAAGCCATGAAGTGTATGAATGAAATTCAGGCGGAGGAGGACGGCGAAATTACAGCCGTGCTCGCAAACGACGGCGATTTGGTTGAATACGGCCAGCCGCTGTTCAGTATTAAGTGAGGTACATATGAATCAGGAAGAAATAAAAAAGATTTTACCCCACCGCGACAATATGCTTCTTGTTGAGCAGTCCGAGGTTGTTGACGACGTAACCGCCAGGGGCAGCTACACAATCAAGGGCGACGAATTCTTTTTGCAGGGACATTTTCCCGGCAACCCCGTTGTTCCGGGCGTTATCCTCTGCGAAATGATGGGACAGGCAAGTTGTTGCCTGCTTGCGGACAAGGTTAAGGACTGCACGCCGTATTTTACCAAGATGAACAACGTAAAGTTCAAAAATCCCGTAAAGCCCGGCGATACGCTTGAAAGCGTTTGCACCCTTACCAAAAACAGAGGTCCGTTTTACTTTATTGACGCCAAGGGCTACGTTGACGGCAAGCTGTGCGTAAGCGCCGAGCTTGCGTTTGCCCTTATTGAAAATAAGTAATATCAATACCTAAAGTATGCGAGGTAAAAAGATGTTTTCTAAGATACTTGTTGCAAACAGAGGAGAAATTGCGGTGCGCATAATCCGCGCCTGCCGCGAAATGGGCATTTCCACGGTGGCGATTTATTCGGAAGCCGACAGAGACGCAATGCACGTTCAGCTTGCCGACGAAAGCTACTGCGTAGGCGGAAACCGTGTGGCGGACAGTTATCTGAATATTCCGGCAATACTGACCGTCGCCGTTGAAAGCGGAGCTCAGGCAATTCACCCGGGATACGGACTGCTCAGCGAAAACGCCAAGTTTGTTTCTCTTTGCGAACAGTGCAATATCAACTTCATCGGTCCGAGCTCCGAAATGATTGCCATGCTCGGCGACAAGGACGCCGCGCGCAAGACCATGCGCGCCGCCGGAGTTCCCGTAACCCCCGGCTGCGACATCGTCGAAAGCGTTGAGGAAGCCGTGAAAAAGGCGGAGGAAATCGGTTTTCCGCTTCTTATCAAGGCGCGTTCGGGCGGCGGAGGCAAGGGAATTCGCCGTGTAAATTACATCGAGGATTTTGAGGACGCCTTTTTGTCGGCTTCGTCGGAAGCAAAGGCGGCGTTCGGCGACGGCGCGTGCTATCTTGAAAAGTTTATTTTCCCCGTAAAGCACATTGAGATGCAGCTTTTGTGCGACAAATACAACAACATAATCTGTCTTGGCGAACGCGAATGTTCGGTGCAGCGCAAAAATCAAAAGATGATTGAGGAAAGCCCCAGTCCCGCGCTTGATGAAAAAACCAGAAAGCAGATGATGATAGCTGCGGTAAAGGCGGCAAAGGCGGTTAATTACGTCAACGCCGGCACGGTTGAGTTTTTGCTTGACAAGCAAAACAACTTCTATTTTATGGAAATGAACACACGTCTGCAGGTTGAACACGGCGTAACCGAAATGGTGACGGGACTTGACATAGTACAGTGGCAAATCCGCATTGCCGCCGGCGCGAGGCTCAACCGCACTCAGGACAGTATTTTTACTCACGGCAATGTAATTGAGTGCCGAATCAACGCGGAAAACCCCGACAAAAACTTCCGCCCCAGCTGCGGCAAAATAAAAAGACTGCACACCCCCGGCGGTTCGTTTGTACGCTTTGACACCGCGATTTACCAGGACTACGTTGTGCCGCCGTATTACGACAGCATGATCGGCAAGCTCATAGTTCAGGCGCGCAGCCGCGCCGAGGCAATCCGCAAAATGAAGATGGCGCTGTCCGAGCTCACCATAGACGGCATTGACATCAACCGCGATATACTTGCCGAAATCCTGTCCGACGACCGCTTTGTAAGCGGCGAATACACCACGGACTTTATGGAAAATTTTGAGAAAATAAGAAAAATAAAAGACTGATAATTACACTTTTAATAATATTGGTATAAGTGATTTATTGCGCCCGGCGGCGCGGAGAAAGCTATGGATTTATTTGCATTTGTAAAACCGAAAAATGATTTGGAGGCAACTCCCGACAAACAGGCAAACGTGCCCTTTGTCCCTGAGGAAATGTGGACAAAATGCCCCAAGTGCAACACGCTTTTGCTCACCACCGACATGGAGGAAAACTTAAACGTCTGCACAAACTGCAATCATCATTTCAGACTAAGCGCGCGCAAAAGAATCGCGCTGATTGCCGACAAGGGCAGCTTTAAGGAAAGAGACGCTCAGCTTAAAAGCGTCAATATACTTGACTTTCCCGGCTACGATAATAAGCTTGAAAAGGCAAAGGACAAGGGCAACGAAAGCGTTACCTGCGGATTATGCCTTATTGACGGAATCGAAACCGTGCTGTGCGTAATGAACGCCGAATTTATGATGGGCAGCATGGGTACGGTAACAGGCGAAAAAATCACCCGTGCCTTTGAATATGCCACCCAGCACAGGCTTCCCGTGGTTGTGTGCACCGTTTCGGGCGGCGCAAGAATGCAGGAAGGCATACTTTCACTTATGCAGATGGCAAAAACCTCGGGAGCGGTCAAGCGCCACAGCGACGCGGGACTGCTTTACATAACAGTGCTCACAGACCCCACAACGGGCGGCGTAACCGCTTCGTTCGCAATGGAGGGCGACATAATTCTTGCCGAACCGGACTGCCTTGTTGCCTTTGCCGGTCCGCGCGTAATTGAACAAACAATGAGGCAAAAGCTTCCTAAGGACTTTCAAACCTCGGGCTTTGTAATGCAAAAGGGCTTTATTGACGCGGTCGTAAGCCGTCACGCTCTTAAGCCTACGATTTCCAAGCTTTTGAAGCTTCATGGTTATATGCCCAAAGAAAATGAGGAGCCGGTTGAAAAATGATGACAGCATATGAAAAAGTTATTGCGGCGCGCGACGCCAACAAGCTCACCGCCGTGGATTATATAGCGCACCTGTTCGGCGAAAGCTTCATTGAGCTTCACGGCGACAGAAGATTTGCCGACGACAGGGCAATTGTAGCGGGCTTGGGCATGCTTTACGACATGCCTGTCACCGTTATCGGCATTGAAAAGGGAAGAAACACCCGCGAACGCATGGAACGCAACTTCGGTCAGGCTCATCCCGAGGGCTATCGCAAGGCATTAAGGCTTATGAAGCAGGCTGAAAAGTTCCACCGTCCCGTGCTTTGCCTGGTTGACACCAGCGGAGCATTTCCGGGAATCGGCGCGGAGGAACGCGGTCAGGGACAGGCAATTGCCGAAAATCTTATGGAAATGATGACGCTCAAAACCCCGGTTCTTACTATTTTAATAGGAGAAGGCGGCAGCGGCGGCGCGCTTGCGCTTGCGGTCGCGGACGAGGTTTGGATGTTTGAAAACTCCGTTTATTCCGTAATTTCGCCCGAAGGCTGCGCCTCAATTTTGTGGAAGGACAGCTCAAAAGCGCCCGAGGCGGCAGCCGCGCTTAAAATGACAGCGCAGGATTTGTTTGATTTCGGCGTAATCGAGCGTATTATCCGTCAGCCCGGAGCCGAGGACAGCGCGATGTTCGAAAGCCTTAAGCTGCTTATCAGCCGAACCTTTGAAAAAAATATGGAGCTGTCAACAGATGAGCTTACCGAAAGGCGTTACAACCGCTTTCGTAAAATCGGCACGCGGCATTTGTAATTTCCGACGGCTTTAATACGATATATAACCCGGTAAAATCCATTGAGGGTTCGGTCAGCTTTACGCAGGCGCCGCATGTGAAACCGCAGACGCGCTTAAAGACCGGGCCCGATTTTGTTTTTGTTAAAAATTACGCGGTACTTCCCGTTTTTATCATCTACCGCTGTAATATCAATCGGAAAAAGACAGGAGGCTGAAAATGCTTACAATCATAAGAACGGTTATCTGCATTGCGGCGGCAATCGGTTTTGTTTTTTTCGCCGTTCCCATAACCGTCAACGTAATTAATGTCGGCAATATTTCGGGGCTTGCGCTGTGCGCGTGGGTGTTTTTGAACGCCTGCAGGCCGCTTCACCGCGCAATTCACGGCGCGTGCAATCACTTTTTTGTCACAAGAGCGCTTTACTACACCGTAAACACGCTTTTTGTTGCTTTCGCAATTTACGGAATAATCGTTTCCTCGTTTATGATAGCAGGCATGAACCAAAGTCCGCCCGTAAACAGTACGGCGGTTGTGCTCGGCGCTCAGGTGATGCCCGGCGGCAATCCGTCCACCATGCTCGGCGGCAGAATTATGGCGGCGGAAAAATATCTTAGGGAAAACCCAAAGTCAAAGGCGGTGCTCTCCGGCGGTCAGGGCAAGGGCGAGCCCGTCAGCGAGGCGCGGTGTATGTATGATAATCTGCTCAAGCTCGGAGTTTCTCCCGACAGGCTGATTTTGGAGGAAAAATCAACCGACACAAAGGAAAATCTGAAGTTCTCAAACGAAATAATTGAGAAAAACAACCTCGGAAACAATATCGCTGTCGTCACCGACGGCTTTCATCAGCAGCGCACCAAAATAATCGCGGAGCAGCTTGGACTGGAATGGAACTTCGGCGCGTATAACGCCGACACCTCAATTATTTACGCGCCGACGTTTTTTGTGCGCGAATGGTTCGGAATTCCTTATCAGCTGTTTGTAAAAAAGTAGAAAGTCTGCTTCTTGATGAAGATTGGTATTAGTATCACTCCTGTTTTCGTCGTAAATAAATATAAAGGGCAGGTTCAAAACCCGAATTTGAGGTTTGAACCTGCCCTGTTTTATTTTGTATATCTTATTTCGCTTTTATTTTATCAAGAAATAAAACGCTATTTGTTGTTTTTCTTTGCGTGTACCGCGCGAATAATCATCAGCGCGGTCAGCAGTACAATAACAGCGGAAAATCCGGCGATTATCAGCGGAACAGCCGCATAAAAATCCTGTTCGGGCTGAGGATTGTCCTTGACGGCGTTGTAAATGTCGGACGGAGCGGTTTCGCTTGCGCATACCTCGGCGCAGCTCAAAAAAGCCGCGGCAAATGCCGTAAAAGCGCAGGCGCAGCCGCGCGTTTTGTGCGGTAATTTACGCATTTACTTCACCCTGTGAATTCCCGACAGGTCGGAAATCATTATACAACCCGTTGTGCACACGCGCGCGCATGCTCCGAAATCCGCGCAGTCCGTGCATTTTTCATAATCAATCACCGCGCAGTTGTCAACAACGGCAACCGCGCCGTTGGGACACGCCTTAACGCATTTGCGGCAGCCTATGCAGCCGTTTTTGCATACCTTGCGCGTCAAAGCGCCCTTGTCCTTGTTTGAACAGGTAACAACAACCCTTTCAACGTCGGGAACAAGCGAAATAATGTGGTTGGGACACGCCTTCGCGCACAGTCCGCAGCCAACGCAGAGGCGCGTATTAATGTGCGCAATCCCGTTTTCAATGCAAACGGCGTCGTTCGGACAAACCGCCGCGCAGTCGCCGAAGCCCAAACAGCCGTAGGTGCAGCTGCCCTTTCCGCCGTACATCAGCTTTGCCGCGGCGCAGGACTGCATACCGCTGTATTCAACCTTGTCCTCGGTGAAATTGCAGTCGCCCGCGCAGTGAACCACCGCTACCTGCTCCTCAACATCCTCAAGCTCAACGCCAAGCACCTCGCTTAAGCTGCGCGCGACGCCGTCGCCGCCGGGAATACACAGGTTTGCCGGTGTGCCGGGGTTTTCGCACAACGCTTTTGCGTATCCGTCGCAGCCCGCAAAGCCGCAGGCGCCGCAGTTTGCTCCGGGCAGGCAGTCGCGCACGGCGGGAAAACGCTTATCCTCTTTGACCGCCATTATTTTTGACGCGGCAACAAGCACCGCCGCGCATATAACGCCGATAATCACCACGGGGATTACGGCTGTAAAAATCGGTGTAAAATCCATAATCTGCCTCCCTTACGCGAACATGTTTTCAACTACTCCGCCGAAGCCGAGGAAGGAAAGCGAGGTAATTGCCGCCGCCACAAGGGTGACGGGCAGGCCCTTAAAGCTTTTGGGAATATCGCTGCCCTCAATTGTGGAGCGCACGCCCGAAAACATAACCATCGCCAAAAAGAAGCCCAGGCCGCTTCCGAGCGAATTTACCATAGCCTCAACAAAGGTGTAGTTCTCGGTAATATTCAAAATTGTAACGCCGAGCACCGCGCAGTTTGTGGTAATAAGCGGCAGGTACACGCCGAGGCTTTTGTAAAGCGACGGAATGTAACGCTTAAGCACAATTTCAACCAGCTGAACCAGCGCCGCGATAACCAAAATAAACACAATGGTCTGCAAATATCCCAAATTGTTCGGCGTCAGCAGATAGGTCTGAATAGGCCACGTGGCCGCGGTTGCCATAAGCATTACAAATATAACCGCAAGGCTCATTCCGGTTGCGGAGTCAAGCTTTTTTGAAACGCCCAAAAACGGGCAAATTCCCAAAAACCGCGACAGCACGTAGTTGTTTATAAACACTGCCGAAAGCAAAATAATTATAAGCTTAGTCACTTGCCGCCGCCTCCTTTCCGTCGCAGGAGGTTTTTCCGCACACAGCCGCCGAAGGACATCCGGCACAGCCGAATTCCTGTTTTTTCGGCTTGTGCGCCGAGAATTTATTGACCAGCGCAATCAGGCAGCCAAACACGAAGAAGCCGCCCGGCGCCATTGTAAGTATTGAAATCTTATTGTCGCTCAGCACGGGAACCGGCATACCCATAAACGTGCCGTTGCCGAAAACCTCGCGAATCAGCGCCATCATTGCAAGCGCAAGCGTAAAGCCCGCGCCCATGCCCAAGGCGTCAACCGCCGAATCAAACACCTTGTTTTTGTTTGCAAACATTTCCGCTCTGCCCAAAATAATGCAGTTTACAACAATTAGCGGCAGGTAAATTCCGAGCGCCTGATCAAGCGCCGGCGCAAACGCCTTCACAAGCATCTGAACCATGGTTACAAAGCCCGCGATAAGCACAATGTAGCAGGGAATACGCACCTTGTCGGGAATAACCTTTCTCAGCGCGGAAATAACAATGTTTGAGCACAGCAGCACAACCGTAGCCGCTACTCCCATTCCCAGCGCGTTGGTAACGCTGGTTGAGGTGGCAAGAGTGGGACAGGTACCCAGCACAAGCACAAGCACGGGGTTTTCCTTAATTATGCCCTTGGAAAAATTTTGCAGGGTAGTCATCACTTTGCCTCCTTTACTTCTTTATATGCCTCAAAAGCGGCGTCAATTGCCTTTTTGTACGCCTTTGAGGAAATCGTCGCGCCCGTAACGGCGTCAACGCTGTCGTAATTATCCTCGGTTTTTCCCTCGTACTGCTTGCGGTACGGGCTTGCGTTATCAACGACCTTTGAGCCTATACCGCTTGTTTCGCTGTGCGTCAGGGTTTTTACCTGCTCAATTGTTCCGTCGGCTTTAATTCCGCAAATCAGCACAATATTTCCGCCGTAGCCCTTTGAGCTCAGCTCAAACACATAACCCGCGCCGTTGGTCGCGCCGAACGCCTCCAGCACACCTTCGGGCAGCGTGAGGTCAAGCTTTTCAAAGCCGTCGGCTTCGCTTAAAACCTCGGCTCTTGCCTGCGCGGAGGCTTCCTCCTCCGCCTTAGTAATTATGGGAAGCGTTATCATGTTAACATACGCCAGCAGCGCGGTAACAACCAGGCATATTCCCGCCAGAACCGCCACCGGCTTTATTATATCTTTCACAGCTTGTCGGCACCTCCCGTCAGGGGCTTCGGACGCGTCAGCTTAGTGATATACGGCGTAAGTATGTTCATAATTAAAATGGAAAAGCTTACGCCCTCGGGGAAGTTGCCCCAGAAGCGGATTAAAACAGTAATAAGTCCGCAGCCTATTCCGAACACAATCTTGCCCCATTTTGTGGGCGGAGTTGAGCTGTAGTCGGTAGCCATAAAGATTGCGCCGAGTACAAGTCCGCCCGACATCAGCTGATACGGCACGTCTTTGCCGCAAATAAGCGACATCAGCGCAACCGTGCCTATGAACGCCGCCGGCGCGCGCCAGCTAATTACCCTGCGCGCAAGCAGGTAAATTCCGCCCAGCAGCAGCGCGGCAACGCAGGTTTCGCCCAGGCAGCCGCCGCGAAAGCCCAAAAACATGTCAAGGTAAGAAGGCAGGGCTGCCGTTTCTCCCTTCGCGATAAGCGTCAGCGGAGTTGCCGACGAGGTTGCGTCAACCGCGCCGCCGACCGAAAGGTTCGGGGCTACCCAGTTTGTCATAGTACCGGAAAACGCGGTCATCATAATAATGCGCGCCGTAATCGCGGGATTGGCGAAGTTTTGTCCGATTCCGCCGAACAGTTGTTTAACAACAATAATTGCCGCAACGCTGCCAAACGCCGCCTGCCAAAGCGGAATTGTAACGGGCAGGTTAAACGCGAGCAAAAGTCCGGTTACAACGGCGGAAAGGTCGTTAATTGTAACATCGCGCCGGCAGAGCTTTTCGAAAAGAAATTCCGAAAGCACGCAAACGCCCACACACACCGCAATGACCAAAAGACTGCGCCATCCGAAGATTACCGCCGACATCACCGCCGCCGGCAAAAGGGCAATAATTACGTCAAGCATAATTGCCTGTGTGGTTCGCGGCGAATGAAAATGCGGCGAAACCTGTGAAATCAGCTTGCTCATTTCTTGCCCTCCTTTTCCTTTTGTTCACGCTGAGCGTCCTTGTATATTCTGACAACCGCCTTTGCAAGCTTGTTTGTCTGCACAAGCGGCCTTTTTGCCGGGCAAACGTAGCTGCAGCAGCCGCATTCCATGCACAAATCAACCTGCAGAGCTCTTAAATCCGCGGCGGAATTGTTTTTGTATGCCCTTGCGATTGCCCTCGGGTCAAGCCTCAGCGGACAGTGGTTAAGGCACGCGCCGCAGTTTATGCACGCCGTGGTTTTAGGCGGCTTGGCTTCATTTTTGTCCATAACGGTAATCGCGTTTGTGTTCTTAAGCACGGGCGAATTGACGTCCGGCACGGCAATTCCCATCATAGGACCGCCGTAAATAATCTTTGCCGCCTCGCTTTTTAAGCCGCCTGCCGCTTCAATCACCTCGGAAATCGGCGTTCCCACGGGAACAATAACGTTCTTTGGTTCCCTGACCGCCGAACCGTCAAGCGTAACGCAGCGCTCAATAAGCGGCATACCCGTTTCAAAATATTCAGCCAAAAACGCCATCGTGGTTACGTTAATTACAACCGCGCCCACGTCAAGCGGAAGGCTTCCCTTCGGAATCAGCCGTCCCATGGTGTTGTAAACCAGCACTTTTTCGCCGCCCTGAGGGTAAATTGACGGCAAAACGTGTATTTCAACGTCGGTTCTGCCCTTTGCAAGCTCCTTAAGGCGCGCGATTGCCTCCTGCTTGTTGTCCTCAATTCCGATGATATACCTCGGAATCTTCATGAATTTTTTAAACGCGTCAATGCCCTTGAAAATGTATTCGCCCTTGTCAATAATCGTGCGCGTGTCCGACGTAATGTACGGCTCGCACTCGGCGGCGTTAATCACTACCGCCTCGATTTCGCTTAAATCGCGGACGTTAAGCTTAACGTTTGTGGGAAATCCCGCTCCTCCGAGGCCTACGGAGCCGCTTTCGGCAACCGCCTTTACAAAGCTTTCGTGGTCGGTAATCACCGGCGGGGCAATGCCCTCAAACCTTTCCTGCAAGCCGTCGGGTCTGATTACAACGCAGGGAACCTTTTGACCGTTGGAAATCAGAATTTCGTCAACCTTTTCAACCGTGCCCGAAACTCCCGAATGTATCGGGGCGGAAACATAGGCGCTCGCCTCGGCAATTTTCTGACCGACCTTTACGTAATCGCCCTTTTTGACAATCGGGGCGGAAGGTCTGCCGATGTGCATTGACATCGGAATTGTCAGCACGTCCGGCAGGTCAAGCCTCACCGGAGCCGAACCCGCGGTGTTTTTGCGGTGCGGCACCTTTATACCGTGTATTTTCATATTTTACCTCCGTATAAGAGATTGCGGAAAAACCGCATATATAATTAATTATATCACAATACACCCGTTACTCCAATAGGATATTTTGCACAATTGAGATATGTTTTTTTGTTGAGTTTGCCACGTAGTAAAAATGTCCGCGCGTATTTTATAAATTTTGTAAATTAGATGTTGCAAATGCAAATTTTTGTGTTATAATCAATAATGCCGCTTTTAACGGCAAATACCTCTTAAACAATCCTACGGAGGAAATATGGAAAAATACCGCAAGGAAAGCAGTCTGAGTGACGAATACCTCGAACTGCTTATAAAGCATACGCTGTTCAGCGGACTTGACAAAAATCAAATCAGCCGGTTTATTGCCTTTGCTAAGCCTTATTTAATTGAGCTTGAGCAAGGTCAGGCGGCACGGCTTACCGGCGGACTTTCAAACCACCTCGGCGCCGTGTTTTCGGGCGAGGTGATTGTGTACGGAATTGATTATTCCGGCAACCGTCTGCTTCACAATCACATCGGCTCAAACCAAACCAGCGGCACGCTGTTTTCAATCCTTGACTACATCAACACTCAGGTCGAGGTTGAGGCAAAGGAGCAAGCCGTTATGCTGATGATAAACCGCGACGCGATTTATCAGGTAAACGAAGCGCTGGCGGTTATTCAGCACCGTCTGCTTGTAAACATGATAGAATCCCAGCGCAGCATGTTCCGCGACCTGTCGCTTCATCTTTATTGCCTTTGCCAGCGCAGCATACGCGACAAAATTTTGAAAATACTTTACTTTTTTGCCGAGCAAAACCGCAGCTATGAATTTGACATTCCGTTTTCGCGCGAGGATTTGGCAAATTACCTTGCCGTTGACCGCGCCTCGCTTTCGCGTTCGCTCGGCGAGCTTAAGGCTCAGGGCATAATTGACTTTAAAAAAAATCACTTTAAGGTGCTGTCTACTCAGTACTTTCAATACGACTGAAAGGGTTTTGGCATATGACAAAAACAACCCTGAAAAGGGCGTTTAAGGACAGCCTGCCGATTTTGGCAGGATATTTGGCGCTGGGTATGGGCTTCGGCGTAATGCTGCAAAGCAAGGGCTACAGCTTTTGGTGGGCGCTTCTTATGAGCTGCACAATGTTTGCGGGCTCCGGTCAGTACGCAGGCGTTGACTTTCTCGCGAGCGGCGCCACAATCCTGACAACCGCCGTGATGACCTTTATTATCAACGCGCGCCACTTTTTTTACGGCTTTTCTCTGCTTGACAAATACAAGGGCGCGGGCGCGCTTAAGCCCTACATGATTTTCGGACTGACAGACGAAACCTACTCGATAGTCTGTTCAGCCAAGCTTGACGAAACAATAAATCCCAAAAAATACTACTTTTTCCTTACCGCGCTTAACCACCTTTACTGGATTACGGGCTGCACCCTCGGCGCGGTTTTGGGCGAATTTCTTCCCTTTGACAGCAAGGGTATAGATTTCGCGATGACCGCGCTGTTCATTGTAATTATGGTTGAACAGTGGATGAGCACCAAAGAGCACCTTCCGGCGCTTTTGGGCATTGCCACAACCGTAGTGTGCCTTATAATCTTCGGCGCGGACATGTTCATTATTCCAAGCATGGTGCTTATCGCGGCGGAGCTCCTTTTGTTCCGCAAAAAGCTTGACAAAACAGGCGCCGGGGAAAAGGAGGCGGACAAAGATGATTGACGTCAGACATTCGCTTATACTTGTGGCGGTAATGGCGGCAATCATGGCGTTTTTGCGCTTTTCGCCGTTCATTGCCTTTCCCGAGGGCAGAAAAAGGCCAAAGGTGGTAACATATCTCGGCAGTGTTCTGCCATATGCTGTTATAGGCATGCTTGTTGTATACTGTTTTAAGGGCGTAAACGTGTTTTCCTATCCGTGGGGTATTCCCGAGCTTCTGGCTTCCCTGCTTGTGCTGGGGCTTCACGTCTGGCGCAGAAACACCCTTATCAGTGTGTTTTCGGGCGTTGCATTTTACATGGTACTGGTTCAGCTTGTTTTTAAATAGAGGTAAATTATGAGCTTTTGGGAAATTTTGATTATAGGTATGGGGCTTTCAATGGACGCCTTCGCGGTGTCGGTTTGCAAGGGTCTTTCCGTCAAAAAAATAAAGCCGCGCCACTGCGTTATCGCAGGCGCGTACTTCGGAGGTTTTCAGGCGTTAATGCCCGTAATCGGCTGGCTTTTGGGCAGGCAGTTTGAAGGGCTTATTAAAAGCTTTGACCACTGGATTGTTTTCGCGTTGCTTACGCTTATCGGCGCTAACATGATTCGCGAAGCCTTTGGCGGAGGTGAAAGCCAAAACTCCTCGTTTTCACCCAAAACAATGCTTCCGCTTGCCGTGGCAACAAGCATTGACGCCCTTGCCGTGGGCGTAACCTTTGCGTTTTTGGACGTTGCCGTGCTGCCGTCGGCGCTCACAATCGGCGTTACAACCTTTTTGTTTTCCGCCGCCGGTACAAAAATCGGCGCGGTTTTCGGCGCGAAATTTCAGGCGAAGGCGGAATTCGCCGGCGGCGTAATTCTGATTCTGATGGGAATAAAAATTTTGATTGAGCATTTGGTTACAAACACGTGATTGTTTCAGCTCCGTTACCGCGTTTGACGTTTCAAATCAGGCAAGCAAATCGAAAACGCCGTTTAAGCCCGAAAAGCTCATCACCGAAATAAGGCTTGAAATCTCGCTCAGCGGCTGTCTGCGGTCGGACGAAAGCCATTGACGGTAAACCGCAAGCATACCGCTGAAGCTGTAATTCAGTATAATATCCGCCGCCGCGGGGTCAAGTGAAATCTGGCTCAGCATGGCGGCTTTTGTTTTTTCCTTAAGCAGCTCAATAATTGAGTTTGCCAGCTTTTGGTCGGCGTTCATTGTAAACACATAGGTAAAAAACTCGGGGTCTGACTCAACAAGCGCGGTCATGCGGTTCAAAAGCTGGTCGGCTCTGTCCATGTTGCGCTCAAATTTAATTCCGCTTAATATCTTTTCATAGCTTTCGCCGATTTCATAAAGCATGTCGTCGGCAATTTGGTACACTCCCGAATAGTAATTGTAAAAGGTTTTGCGGTTGATGTTCGCCTCGCGCGAAAGCTCGGTAACGGTTATGTCGTTTGCGTCCTTTTGGGTCAAAAGCTTTGCAAACGCGTTGCGTATCGCGCGTTTTGTTTTAATTACCCGTAAATCGGTTAAGTTGCGTATCGGATTCATTACGTTCCTCCGTTCGACATTTTTTTACAAATTTATACAAATTTCCTGTTTTTTGAGTATTATACCACAAAAATATCGAATTTTGTTTCTTATTCTACAAAATAAGTTAAAAACGTATATGACAATTTTTTTGATTTATTGTATCATTTATAGGAACGACAATTACTTAAAACAGTATTATTTAGGACTGATATTATGTCAAATAAACAACTCAGCGGCGCGATGTTTTGCAAAATGCTGTCCGGCGGAG
>ODAI011930296.1_pt1 | contig 23658 bp, 15 predicted proteins | sample 1539321 | NCBI WGS metagenome assembly ODAI01 (sample SAMN02144231, study PRJEB22623) | gut metagenome | biome: sheep rumen | host: Ovis aries | place: New Zealand | reverse complement strand
GATACTCCAGAAATGAGACGTCAAAAAGTTGAAAGCCTTTATTCAGGTTTTAAGGAAGCAATATCTTGATTAAATATTAAACTTAGTAATAATTGAGAAACTTATGATAATATTTGAAACTGTTATCGTCCAAATGGATTTAATATACCAGAATCATGTGCTCAATTAAATTTGCAAGCTAGAATCTTAGATAATTTCACTTGAGATTCAGAAAAGCTTAATACTATTATCGAAGGAATACCTTGAGCTACAATTAATTGATGGATGCTAGGAATTGATAATCAAAATTCTGATGAAATGATGGCTCTTTTAGAAAAAGCTAATGCTGATGCAAAAGAAAGAGCTGAGAAAACTGCTAAAGCTATTTGAGCAAAATTATGAAAACTAATCGTCTTTTCAGAAGACTCAGATTGATACAGATATAATAATTATGTAACAACACTTCCAAAGGATTTACAAATAGAATGAATGGCTGTTGTTCATCATACCTATAGTGTAAAGTAAGAATAAATACAGACAAGTAAGAACAATAATTAACTGATACAAAAAAGTAGAATGGATTCATTCTACTTTTTAATTAGATTTCACTAGTATTTATGAAAATTTCTTATCCTACTATAAATGATGATTTTCAATTTTCATCATTACTATCAATCGTTAAAAAGGAAGATTAATTAATATTTTACATAACAGAAAAAACCTAACAAAATGTTAGGCTTTTTTCTTATTCTTCTTTGAATTATCTTTCATTGCTAATTTAATTCAGAATGTTTTTAGTGCATTAATCATTTCATCAGAGAAATCATTTTCAAACTCCTCCCCTCTTAAGGATTCGTTTCTACTCTTTAATTTATATAAATATCTTTCCATATCTTGCCCAACTTTCCTTCTTTTTAAATTTCTAACTAAATAACGTAAAGCTGTATATTGTTCTCTTGTAATGTTATTATTTTTACAATATGTTTCTATTCCCTTTTCTCTTAAATCATTTTGATAAGCAGCTTCTTGAGCTTTTAATTCATCTAATGTTCATTTTTCATCTTCTTGATGACTCTCTCTATATTTCTCTTCAACTGCGTCAATAATATAATCGTAACACTCCTGTGCAAAATCAATATTTTCCAATCCTCTAACTAATCCCCAGTAAAAGTTTTTAATTTGAGAAATATTTCAATCTGAGAAATATTTTGTAATCTTTGTTCTTACTTCATCTTGTTTTATTAAAAGGAATTCGGTCTTACATTCTCATATAAATTTTTCATTTTTACAAAGATTTTTCAATGATGGATCTGCTTTAGGATACTTTTTCTTACATTGACTTATAATACTACCCCACTCCCTATTTATTAATTGGTTAATTTTTTTAACTATTGTTTCTTTATCAAGTTTTATACATTCTTCTACAATTTTATCAAATGCAACTAACACCATTGATTGATTTAGTCAGTTTTTATCACTGTCTAATATTCAAGCATCTTCTAATTTTTTAGTTAATATCTTTATTCTTTCCTCTTTTTCTGCTTCTTTTTTTTGCTCCATTAAGATTTCTTCAGAATGCTCTACAGGCTTATCTATCTCTTTTATTCATCCTTCTTGTTTTATTTCATTATCTATATTGCTATCTGGTTGATTTTTTAATAATTCGTCAGCATCTTTTCTTGCTCTCTCAAATGCTTTTTTTTCTTTCTCTTCCTCTTCTAATTCTTCTCTCATTATATTTACAAAATGAATTCAAAAGATTTGCTCAATGAATTTAGGGAATGGAATTCTTTTATTAATTCAATAGAGACCAGTTAATTCAGCAATTCTTCTAAGAGTTAGATGTTCTCATTCATAATCAAAATTAAATAAGCGTTGTCCTCTTTCTGAATATGGTCCAAACCATAATTTCTTTAATTCTGGATTTTGATCCATAGCTTGTAAAGCAAGAGCTACAACCATCCTTCTATTGTTATTATATTCTGTTTCTTTATCTGTTTGTGGATACAATTCTTTTCTTAAACTAGCTAGTGATACTTCTTCGACAGTCATTTCTTCATCTTCTTCTTTCACCTCAATTTTTTCCTTTACTAAAAGCTCTTCCCTTATTAATTTTTCACTTTTAACAGGTTCCTGTTTTTCATATAATTCTCTTAATGCATTTTCATCTTCAAAATTTATTTCTGGAGCATGATAAGTTCTTCTTGCCTGTTCTTTCCTCTCATTTACCATCTTGATTGCCTCTAAATCAGATTTCCATGATTTTCAAAATAAAGCGATTGATAACTCCTCGTAAACTTCTTGAGATAATAATTTAGCAGATTTTTTATTTACTCAAAATATTGCGACTAATGCTCTATATCTATAAGGTTCATTTCAAATTATAACAGAATAATCGTTTCTTAATTCTACAGAGTCCTTCAATTCCAACCAATCTCATTTAGCTTTAATAGCTTTTTTAAAAGTATTATACCATCTTTCCATTGATTCTTCATCAAAAAGCTGTTCAGATAATCTAGTATGTACTCTTAACATATTATCATGCGTATTTAGAGCTCCTTTTCATAAGAATAATTCAGCTATTTGATTATATGAGATTCTGTTTCATTCTAGCACAACAAAGAATGTTGTAAAATCAGATGCCTTACGAAGGGCAAACCATTTTGATTTCTTATCTCTTACTAATCTTAAAATTACTTCCTTATTTTTCTTTAGCATCTCATATTCATCTTCTTGTGCCCCTTGCTTTATTTCATGCTGATTAGTTTTATTGAGAGGCTCCTGTGGTCATCCTTGAGCGTCAATAGGCTTCTTAATGTTATTAATTCAGCTTCATACATCAGTACTAAAAATATTTGGAGAATCTGTCATTGCTGTTATCATGGCCATAGCAATTTGTTGGTTAATCTCCACTATTGATATTGCAGCACCAACTTCTTTGTTTAACACATTTCTCTCCATTTGTGCTCTTTCATTAACATTGTTTTGAAAGCTTGCGTAAGTACTAGATTTTTCCCATCCATCTCAGTAGACACCTTTAATATTTTCTATAATTTGTGCATGAACTTGTTGTGTTAAAGTATTGAGCTTTTCATAAACTAATAAATTTTGAGGATTGTTTTTTACAATTTCTTTAAGTTCTATGTACGTTTTTTGTATAGAAGGTTTCATGCAAAAAGAAACGATAATATAAAAAATGGATTATCTCAAATCTTGACATTTTTTGTTTTACATATTTAATATATTTTTTCAAGTGTAAATATAATTTATAAGCTTTTTTTGGACATAAAAAGAGAGCAAGGACTCTCTTTTATTGATATTACATATATTTTAAAGATTAAAATATCTTGAATTTGTTTCTCTGTAGTGTATTATAATTATGCCATTACACAATGTTCTGGTCCGAGTCCAGCGGAACTGGAAGCGATGTCTACGTAACTAAAAATTAATCGATTGATTGTTCCTGGGTATTTTCCTCAGGGAGGTTCGTCTTTCGAAAAGATCTACTGGCTGTGGTTGAGATAACTATAGCCAGTTTTTTATAAATTGTTTTTTATCATATAATCACAACCAAATGCTATTAAATCATCAAAGTTTTTATCCGAATTTAATCGATACTCTTCTAAAGCCTTCCTTATCTGTTGATGATCTTCATATCATATATCTTCACGCATATCTATTCATTCAAATTCGTGATTAAGTAAGAATGTTAGAGATTCTTTTAAATCATTGAATTGCTTTGGAGTAAGCTTAGACATAGGTTCAACATTCTCATAATATTTATGGGTTTGCATATGCAATAGCTCATGTGCAAAGATTCCTGTCCAATTTCTCTTTCTAAATTTAGGATTTTTCGTATCTACCATCCAAATTGATCCTTCTTGCCAACCATAAGGACATCTATTTAATGTTGTTAGATAAATAGTAAATAACGCATAATCAATAGGATGACGAGTTAATTTCTCCATCGCTTCAAAGAGTTCAGCCTTCTGTTCATTTAAGTATTCTGTCATTTTCACAACAGCCTCATCCATTTTTTCTTTATTGAGCTGGTATTTTTTCTCAAGATATGGAGTGATAACTTTTTTAGCTTCTTCTTCATCTAAACCTTTTAGTTTAGCTACCATTTCTTGATCTTCCAATGGCATAAACTTAATTCAATTACTATTTGTGAATCTATTTGCTCCTCGCCATCGATTAATTCAATCTCTATCAATATCATATGTACTCGTTATTTCTGGCATTAGGATTTTAGAAAAGATAAATTTAACTTTGTAACTTATGTTTACTTCTTAAGAATCATGCAAGTTCTGCATATTTTTCTTTTTCTTCATCTCATGCATATTTATATGCATAACTTAAGAAATCAACTACTGATTGATAAACTTTTTTAACTTGATCTTTTTCTAGCTTTCTTGCTTTAGAATAAGTTTCTCTTAATGATTTAGCATATGAAGCACTTACATTTTGAAAGTTTTCTGGAAGATCTGCCCATGTAGAAGTTAATATCGCTATTACTGCATTTACTGCTTTAAGGGTTTCAACTTCTTGATATCAATCAGGTATCAGATCTATTACTCATCATAATTTTTCAAAATTCTTTTTAGCTTTAGAATCACTATATGATTTAGCAAACGCGTATATTGATCCTACTCCTTTTAAATGACTTCTTCGATATCCAGCAAGATTAACAACAGCTACTTTAGGTGTTCATGCATGAATCATTGTATTATCTCCAGCATATATTCCAACATGAGTTATTTCATTTTCTGATTCGTAAGTATTTTTAAAGAAGATTAAATCCCCTATTTCAGCTTTTTTTATATCTTCATAAAAAGCTTTAGCAGTAACAAATTGTTCTTTTTGTTGAAAAGATGCTCTTTCTAGACCGATTCATACTTGAGAGAAAATATTCTGTGTAAAATTACTACAATCTGTTGGATCTCATGGTAATTTACCTTCTCATCAAAATTCATAAGGAGAATTTAAGAATAACTTAGCTATTTTAATAATCATATTACGATTATCTGCTGTTAGGGTTGAAGCCATAGTGATAAAATTGGAAGATAAAGTAATCAAAGATTATTAGAATGTAGGAGAAAATCAATAGAAGGAATTATTTTAATATTGTTTTTAATTTTATTCAAAGTTCGTTTTCACATCTAGAAAGCTTTTCTTTTTTTAATATCTCTTTTTCCTTTGTTCGTTGATAGAAATCACACTCTGCATATGACCGAGTTCAATCATTATTTAACCTATATTTTCATTTTAAAGTTCATTCTCTTTTGATTCAAGATCGGATTTCTTTTCCAACTGTAAGTATAAGATTATTTCACTCTTTAGTTAATTCTGAATCATCTAAATCTCCAATATTTCATTCTATTATTGCAAAATCCTGCCAATAAGAATCTCAAGCTTTCATTACCAATATTCTTTTCCAATCACTACCATTATCATCAGTTGAAAAAGAGTCATATCAATCCATCAAACCTAATGCATAATCTCAGAACATATACATACTTCTTATTCATGCGTATTGATAATTGATAGGAGTATAGATTTCATCAAAATCACTATATTGCGCCGTTCTTCTTATAAAATCATTTTTTTTCAAGCTAGATATAATATCAGAGAAAGTAATGGTTGATAATTTAGGATTTTTACCAATCATATCATATGCATAATAATTACATACACTCCTAATTATTGATGTTTTTCATTTCTCTGAACAATAATTAAATATTCATGCAAGATTATTTAATAATTCCTGTTTATTTTTAGATTGAGCATATATTTGTGAAGATAATTTAAGAACTAAATCATTTAATTTGCTAACTTCTCAACTCTCTACCTCCCAAGTTTTTCTCATATCATGAAGATAATAATAAACTTGGGGATAATGTTCTTCGAAAGAACAGCATGTTGTACTCATTACTCTTGTTCATGTGGTTTCTGTGAATTTAAAAAATTGTTTTTCAATTTCACATGCTGTTTTCATTTCTTCATCATCAATAGAACAGTCCCATTTTAAACCAATCTTTCGCGGAGCATAAGCAGATGTAAGTCAAATAAGGAATATGAAAGAAAAAAATACTATTAGTTTTTTCATTTTATCCATCACTATTTATTAAAAAAGTTCTACTTTTCAGATAAATCTACAATCACCTCAACATTCATTAGGAACAATTTTATAATATCTTGTTGGATCTGATGGAGATTGGTAATATGCTATAGGAAAATCATGCGTTCAAAATTCTGGATCTGTGATACAATTAATAACATCTGGATTATCTTCATGAACTCTAAATACATAATATGCTTCATTAGCTCAAGTAACTAACTTAAATCCAGTATTTATTTCAAAGACTCAACATCATGTTCACTGGATATGTTTTCTTTCAATTACACTTTTAAGAGACTCATTAGCTTGTTTTCGATAAACTTCTACTTTATCACTCATTTCTATTGGTCTAAGATTAGTAATAATTTTATTTCAAGAAAGAAATAAAAAGCTTTCTTTTGCTAAATTTGAAAAATAAGGTTCATAATCTGCTGGTGTTGTTATCTTTATTCAAAGGTTTGGCCAAGTATATTCATAAAGATATCAAGTATTTCAGAATTCTCAAGTTCATATTAATACTTTCATCCTGTGGTCTTTATATTTATTCCACAATTCAACTGGATCTACATAATGATTATCTGTTACTCATGCATCATTCCTATCAATCTGAGAAATATGAAGAACTACTTCTTTATCAAATTTACCATGGAAGGTAAAAATTCATTCTTTATTCCATGCTGAGAAATCAAATGGGAATAGTATTAGTTTACAATTATTTGGATTCTCTCATTGTTGAATCTCCTCTTCTAAAGAATAATAGCTTCTAGGATTCCGTCTAAATAACCAACATTTAGGCATTTCTTTTTCTTCTAACATGTCATAAACATGACAACCTTTATTTGAACATCAATATCATTGACGTGTTGTTTGATAAATAGAAGAAGTACTATCATTAGCATCTAAAAAGCCATCTCACCAATATTCAAAAGTATTATATAGCAAGCTTTCTAAATCTCATGAAATAATATCTATTTCTAGATCTTTGAATTGATTAATTTGATATAAGAATGATTGACCTGTTATTGTTATATCTTGGTTTACTGGTAGATTTTCATATTTAGAATAGTCCAATTTATAGAAATTTCATTTTATGAGATCAACAAGATTACTAGTATCTAGAATATATTGATAACGGAATTTACCACTTCAGATTAATAGGATTACTGTTGGAACGGCAATTATAATAAGTATAGTAACAAACAGTCTCCATAGTTCTTTTTTCCATCATGCCCAAAGTTTCATACTAAATAGTTAATAAATAAAAAATATAAAATAACGTATATATATATCAGGATTTCAAGACTTAAATTAATTTTATATTATCTCTATATTCCATCAACAACTTTCCCAATATATTCATTCATCTTAATGTTTCTTGATCTATTCAAAAACGGATATCTCTCCAGTAAGTATATTCAATAATAAGTTTATTTCAGGTGTTTAATAACTCCTCTTTTAGTTTCGGATTATTATCAAATTTTTCTCTAATTGCATTTCTCATAAAATCTATTCTCTTTTCTTCATCCTGCTCCAATGCATACAATTCTCTTGCTTTCATTGCTAACCCATATCAACTTGAAAGGAATGCTATTATTTGTTTTTTTCATAAATCATTCACTCTTTGAGCCATATAATATCATTCACTACATCGGTATTCATTACCATATTCATCTTTAATAGGAGTTTCTAATAATGTTAAATTTGAACCATTCTCAAAAATTAGTACTTGTTTTAATTCATCCTGAGATAAATTAAATCTTTTAGCTTTAGGATGTGTTACAAGAGCGGCATTAAGAACCTCTTGCTTTGTATATTGTTCTTCATGTAAAAGGTCTGTATATGAGTATTTCATATTATAATTGATAACAAACTATAAATATTATTTAGCCTTCAATCGGGAAGTAACAAGTTTTTCGTTTCTTCTGATTACTTAACTCTTATATACAATATATTATATATTTATCAACTACTTTTTAAATAACAAAAAAGGCTAACCATATTGGTCAGACCTATTTTAGAGTCATCATATGAATCTTTAGGGTCACCACGTCTTAAACAAATTCAGGGATTGAGGGAATTGAACCCCCGACGCGGAGCTTTGGAGACTCCCGCTCTACCACTGAGCTAAATCCCTAAAACTTCATACATAATGAACTGAAAAGCAGTATAAATTTTTCTTCCTCGTTTTCAAGTTAATAATAAACGAATCAGGGAAGGAGGGGATCGAACCCCCGACAGCGGTTCCGAAGACCGATGTGTTACCACTACACCACTCCCCCAAATATACTGTATTTAAGTGTTAACCTAATGAGCCTGGTTCTGTATTTCGATACAATTTATCTAAAATTGCATATAGCAATTATTTGCACTTCCACCTCAAGGATGATAAGCTTGCACTCGTCACGGTTTGCCCCTCGCTAAACTATCGGTTTAGCTGAGTAGAGGTATGCTGTTTGATGAGCAATCCTCATGTTTCACCTTTCTCCTAATAAATTAGGATAGTTTAATCTCTGTGGCACTTTCGTTTGTCTTTCAAATCCAGCCTCCGTTAGAGGATAACGTTTTTGTAGTGCCAGGACTTTCCTCACCTATTTTACAATAAGCGTAGTATCTGGGTTAACATGTTGATGTATAAGAATATCGGTTTCTAAATCAACAGTTTTCAAAGGGACCTGAGACTTTTTATACTATAGGCTATTAATATTCCGTTATTATTACTTAGAATATTTTGAATCTCAAAAAGCAAGGATTCCTAAAAAGATTGGATTCAATACCAATAAACCGATTCAAGTCCAAATACCTTTTCAAAATCTTTTTGCAATTTTAAAGTATGAAATAAATAAGGCTATTAGGAAAATTGGAGGAATTATCATTAAAATTACCCACCGTCCTGACATTCATGAAACTTGAAACCATTTATAAACATTATAAAGAGGTATTATTGAATATCGTCCTTTTTTTCAGGCTTTTTTAAAGATTTTCCAAATACAAATAATAGAAAAGATAGTTATTAATCATGTTAAAAATCATGATTCAGGAGTAAACCACGAAAATGATTCAATTCGCGAAGCATCAAACCAAGGAATTAGAGAATTTGGCATAGTAGAAATATAAAAAATTAAAAGAAATTTTAACATGTTTTTAATAAATTATGATTTTTCAAATTATAATCAAACAAATTTTTTAATCTTCTTGAATTTACTGATATAAAAGCTATTATCATTTGGCTTTATGAAAAATTATAAATAATGAGACAATTCCTATGAAGATTCAGTTATTCGGTCTGAAAGTAATTACTCCCCTTTTTATTAATTTTTAATTACTCTATTTTTTATAAACATGTTAGATAAATATAATCCTAATGACATAGAATCCAAATGGTGAAAGATTTGGGAAGAAAAATGATACTTTAGAGCTACTACTAATCCTGAAAAAGATAATTTCTCTATTGTAATTCCACCTCCAAACGTAACAGGTATTCTTCATATGGGACATGTACTAGATGAAGCAATACAAGATGTATTAGTTAGATGGAAGAGAATGTCTGGTTATAATACACTTTGGATGCCTGGTACTGACCATGCAGGAATTGCTACTCAGAATAAAGTAGAAAGAGCTTTAGCTGAAGAGGGAAAGACCAAAGAAGATTTGGGTAGAGAAGCTTTCATTGAAAGGACTTGGGAGTGGAAAAGAAAACATGGTGGAATTATTACTCAACAACAAAGAAAACTATGAGCTTCACTTGATTGGGAGAAAGAAAGATTCACAATGGATGAAGGACTTTCTGCTGCAGTAAGAGAGATTTTTGTTAAATTATATAATGATAATCTTATCTATCAAGGTGAATATATGGTTAACTGGTGTCCTAGATGTTGAACTGCATTAGCTGATGATGAAGTTGAACATATCGATACTGAAGGTCATTTTTGGGAGATTGCCTACCCTATCGTTTGAACAAATGATAGACTTATTCTTGCTACAACAAGACCTGAAACTATGTTATGAGATACTTGAGTAGCCGTACACCCTGATGATCCTAGATATCAACACTTAATAGGTAAAAAAGTATTATTACCTTTAGTAAATAAAGAAATTCCTATCGTTGCTGATGAATATGTTGATAGAGAATTCTGAACTTGAGTCGTAAAAATGACTCCTGCTCATGATCCTAACGACTTTGAAGTTTGAAAGAGAACAGGACTAGATATTATAAACATCTTCACTCCTGATGGAAAAATCAATGAGAATGGATGAAAATATCAATGACTTGATCGTTTTGAAGCAAGAGATAGAATCGTTGAAGACTTAGAGAAATGAGGATACTTAGTAAAAGTTAGACCTCATAATCATGCAGTAGGTCATTGTTATAGATGTAATACTATTATTGAACCTAGAGTTTCAAGACAATGGTTCGTTAGAATGCAGCCATTAGCTAAACCAGCACTTGAGGCTGTAAAAAGCTGAAAAATCAAGATTCAACCTGAAAGATGGGTTAAAGTATATTATCACTGGCTTGAAAATATTAGAGATTGGTGTATTTCAAGACAGATTTGGTGGTGACATAGAATTCCTGCATGGTATGGACCTGATGGAAGAGTATTTGTTGCTAAATCTGAAGAAGAAGCACTAGCTCAGGCAAAAGAAAATTACTGAAAAGATGTTGAATTAACTCAAGAAGAAGATGTTTTAGATACTTGGTTCTCTTCTGCTCTTTGGCCTTTCTCTACTATGGGTTGGCCTGAAAAGACAGAACTCCTTGAACATTTCTACCCTACTTCTACTTTAGTAACTTGAGCTGATATTATCTTCTTCCGGGTTGCTAGAATGGTAATGATGGGTCTATATGAAATGAAAGATGTTCCATTCCATAATGTATTCTTCCATGGTATTGTTAGAGATGAACTAGGACGTAAAATGTCTAAATCATTAGGTAACTCCCCTGACCCATTAAAACTTATTGATGAATATGGTGCTGATGCTATTAGATTTACAATGATTTATAATACTTCAGCAGGACAAGATGTATACTTCTCAGAGAAGTTAATAGAGATGGGAAGAAACTTTGCCAATAAAGTATGGAATGCTACAAATTTTGTACTTATGAACCTAGAAGGTTTTGATCCTAAGACTATTAAAAAAGAAGATTTAGAGTTAGAATTAGTTGATAAATGGATTTACTCTAGACTAAATTCAGCTATTAAAGAAACAGAAGATTATCTACAAAAATATACTCTCGATGAAGCTGCTAAAACTGTATATGAATTCATTAGATGAGACTTCTGTGATTGGTATGTTGAAATGGCTAAGGTTAGACTATATATGAATGAAGATATCAAGAGTAAACAAACTGCTCAATATGTGTTATGGGATGTATTAGAACATGCATTAAGACTTCTTCATCCATTTATGCCTTTCATTACTGAAGAATTATGGCAACAGTTAAAAATTGAAGGAGAAACTATTATGTTACAAGCCTTCCCTAAAGCTGATGAAAGCCAAATTTCTGAAGAAATAGAAAAATCTATGAATTGGTTGCAAGAAGCTATTACTGCTTTCAGAAATATAAGAGCTGAAGCTAATATTAATCCAGGTAAAGAAGTACCTGCTCTAATTAAAACTAGTGATTCTGATGAAATTAAGATACTAGAGGATAATAAATCATTCTTAATGAAGTTAGCTAAATTATCTTCACTTGAATTCTGAGCTGATATTCAGAAACCAGATCTTTCATGATTCAGAGTTGTAGGTAAATCTGAACTAATCGTTCCATTGTTAGGATTACTTGATACTGAAGCTGAGAAGAAAAAGATTCTTGATCAAATAGCTAAATTAGAAAATTGATTAGCTAGTTGTGAAAGAAAATTAAATGATCAAGTATTTATGTCTAAAGCTCCTGAACAAATTATTGAAAGAGAAAGAAATAATAAAGCTGACTATGAACAAAAGATAGAGAAATTAAAGCAAAATCTATCATTGCTTGAAGGTAATTAATCTAATTTATACCATAGAAAAAAAGAAGAATACTTGACATTCTTCTTTTTTTATTATTATATTTGCTTTTTTAAAAATAATCTGCTATAATTAGTTGTTTATTTATCATTCCATCATGAAAAAACTCGTATTCTTATTGTTACCATTTTTATTGGTTGGAAGTTTTGTATTTGCTTATACTTCACAAGAGCAGAAAGAAGCTTATGATTGGGCATATAGTAAAGGAATCACTACTCAACCAATCGAGAAAGCTAATCTTAATTGATACATTACAAGACAAGCACTAGCAAAAATGCTAGTTAAATTTCATGAAACAAGATACGGTGAAACTATACATATAAGTGATCCTAAAGCTTGTAATTTCGCAGACAAAGACAAGATAACTGAAGATCTAAAGGAATACGTTCATGCAGCATGTGAATTTGAATATATGTGAGTATGAACAAAATACTTTAATCCCATGTGAAATGTTACCAGAGCTCAATTTGGTACAACATTATCAAGACTACTCTACTGAAGTAATTTTGATGGATGAACGCCATATTATCAAAAACATCTCGATTATTTAAAAAAGAAATGAATTATGGAAAATATTTCAAATCCGAATATGAATGAAAAAAGAGGTGATATAATGGTCATGCTAAAAAAAGCAAATGATGAATTAGATAATGAGATTAACAAATTAATGAACGATGAATCAGATCCATTAAATGCGTTAATAAAAGGAATTTATTAAAAGACAAATCATATTTAAAGCAAAATTTATCTTTACTTGAAGGTAATTAAGAGTTAGATTTGAAAGATTCTTAATCTATTCTGAGATAAACTTTTAAGAATAAACCTCATACGTAAGAAGTTGCATGGACTATTTCCTAGCAATCAATGTATGTGTTTTTTCTTTAAACATTAACGTTAAATACTTTTCCAGAGAAATACTGGCCTTTATAATGATGTTAATGAATATATGAAGAATAAGACCATGAGGAAGCCATGACCATTCTTACTTATTACTCGACTTAAACATTTAAAATACAATTAATTTATATTTGAATTCAAGGTTTCTTTTTCGTATAAGTGATATAACAAACAACAAATAAAACAAATACGTGTATGAAACAAAATTCAAAATTATTAAAAGCTTTGAAAGTTACCAAGAGTATCTTTCGTTGGTTAGGATTCACTGCTTTTGAGTTGGTCCTGACAGTACTAAATCTCTCCTTTTTAGTTGCAATAGCTATCTACCTCAGTTACAGCTTTGGTTCTCAAGAAAGAATTGAAGCTGATGATCAGAATGTATCAATCAAGAAGGTTGATGGATTCTATATGATTCAGGGTGAAGAATATGGATACTATTCTGAAAGAACATTTCCAAACTGTAAGATAAAATTCTATAACAAGGTTCTAGAATTTAGGAATGGAGATGTCTATGATGGGAAAACTAAAGTTACCAATAAAGTATCTATCGAGAAAGCTGGGCATTATTTCAGAGTATACTATCTAAACAGATCTTATCCGCTCACAACTCTTAATAAATTTGACGGATCGTATAAGATTTATTTCGGTAAGAGTCCTAAGAACTACCGAATAACAGAAAAGAAAGATATGTATGCTTCAAATGGTGTTTTCTATATTGATGTCGATGAACGACATGAGATTAGGAACTTTTTCTTCCTGTTAGTAGTATTAGTCATTATCTTCTTTGCAAGACTAGGTTTTGCTGAGATTACAAGAAACCTATTTGAAAAGGAATATAACTGCTGCTATGATGCAATATGGGGAATTATTGGTAAAATAAATTCTGGAATCAAAAAGGAGAATAACAAATAAAGCCTGCATTTTGCAGGCTTTTTCCTATAATACGATTTATAATTGAAAAAGCCTCCGATTAACGGAGACTCTTAAATCTTTTTAATTATTATTTCAGATCTGTAGGAATATCTTTTCCGCAGATTTTATAAATTTTCTTAATAAGAATTTCAGGTTCTGACATATCTTCTAATGTTATAACATTACCTGACTCTGTTTCCACTAATGAATCAGTATATATATTAATATCTCAATAATGGAACAAAGTTGCGAATAATCAATCCATCTCAAACTTCATAATATTTATAGAAGTTGGAGCAATATCAGATACATCTACAGATAAAAATCATGTTTGTTTAAACAATTTGATTGAATCTGGACTACAAATATAGTAGGTTAATTCATATTTCAAAAGAGTATCCATAATTGCCAAGATATCTCCAATAAACAAGAATTCTAAGAACAAAATAGCCATAGGAGCTGCAACTTCTCACTCGTTATTAAATCCATTAACAAAAGGAACATGAATATTATATATTACAAATATTAAGTGTAAAAGAAGGATAACTCCTGACCATATTGAAAACACATCATACCATTTTCTTCCCTTTTCTAAGCTCTCAACATCTTTATAATACATATTTTTTCTACCAAGTAAGTTCCATATATTTTTTATTATTTCAAATATCACAAATCATACCCACAAAACTGCTGAAGCAATATAGAAGATTGCTATTGTCCAATAAAAATCCTCATGTCATTCATAATAATTAGCATGAAAGATATAGAAGATTACAACAAGCAATAATACTGACAATAAAGATTGCCATAATGGAGAAATAAGCTTAATCCAATGGTGTTTCAACAAGATAACATTTCATTCTCAGTATTTTTTAATAGCATCTGAAAAATCATTGATATCATTTTTAGTAGCCATAGGGTTTAGAAATTTCATGACATATTTGTGAATATGTAAACAATGACTTTATAGTGTTATTGCTACTTAATTTCAACAAAAAAGAGTTACTTTTTTATTGTTTTAATTTTTATATCAAAATTAAGATTTTTTATATATTTACTTGCATTTTCTTTTTACATTTACATACTCCAATTAGTACTTTTACCATACTTGTTATGAGAATCTATGCTTGTTATTATTGGGCTATTCTTACTTACTCAAATACTCTATCACTTTTTTGTTACCTGTTTTTGATATTGATTTGGAATTATTGATCAGTCTAATTTAGCTCTCATTAGAGATTGATTATGGATAGCTATTGTTTGATGTTATTGCCTATATAATATTAAGTACTGGAAAGATTATTTTAAAAGTTATTGGAAAATTATTGTAGCATTTCTGTTTCTACTATTTTTCTGAGTTTTAACATCATATTTCCTATTTGAGAAATCATTTAGCGACATTCTTATCTGAGTAAAGTATGGTGTTTGGTGGATGATAATAATACTTTCAGCAACTGCTGTATGATTTTTTATGCAAAAAAGAAAAGTTAATTTACATAAAGCTTTCCCATATGTAAAATGGGGACTTGTTTCAATACTTGTTTTGTGATGGATCTGGCAAGGATTAAAACTAATTGTTCCTGATTTTTTCTACAGTATAGGATATTGAAAACTTGATGATTTCCACTATTGAGAAAATCCTCCAATCTACTATTTAACATGATATGAATGAGATTTAAGATGGCAATGACTATTCTCATGACCAAATAATTATTGATATTTCTTAGTTCTATTCTTCCCTGTTATTTTCTATCTTTTCCCTCTTTGAAAATTCTCTGAGATAAAAAAACGAGGAAGAAATGAATGGTTAAATTTAGCTATTACTAGTGTTTGGATTCTTAGTATTATTGCTACCCTTTCAAGAGCCGCAATTGTTTGATTGATTGTTATTCTTATTCTCCTTAATTTAAAAACAATTCTTAAGCATAAAAAATGGTCCTTATGAGTTTTCTGAATTATTATTGCTGCTCTATTATGATTATCCGTACTAAAACGAGAATCAACAATATTACATATTAATGCAAAATGGAATGGTATTCTACAGGTTATTAACAAGCCTCTTTGATATTGATTAGGAAGTTCGTGACCAGCAGTACACCACTCCTGAACTTTCTTACCCGAGAATTATTATTTACAATTAATGTTGGATTTAGGGACTGTTTGATTTATTATTTGGTGCTGAGTACTCTTGTTATGAATATATGAAGAGAAAATATTACGCCTAGAACTTATCAGAAAAGAAGCTATAAGTAATGAGAATTATCAATTATTCATTACACTTCAAAGATGACTTTTAGCTTTACTCGTTATGTGATTATTCCTTCATGTATTTGAAGACAGTATGGTTAATTATCTTTTCTTTGTTATCTATTGAATTTTATTAGGATATCTAAGTAGCATAGCAGATGAAAAAAGAAATAATAAAATATCTTAATACTTTTGACCAAGTATTAGCTTGGATTTCAATACAATTTATTCGTTTTTATCAGCTCAGTATTTCTCCTGATAAATGAATACTCTCTCCTTTTCTCAAAGGAAAGGTTTGTTCACATGAACCACATTGTAGTGAATATTGAGTAAGAGTATTAAAAAGATATTGATTTGTTCAATGACTTCCTATGATTACAGATAGAATTTTAGCTTGTAAACCTAGTAGTGAGAAAATGTATGATCCAGAACATTACCGTGTTGTATTTTTTTCTTCAGCACAAATAGGAGTTCCTTTTTTAAAAGGACTATTAAATGATAAAAGATTTGAAGTTGTTGGTGTTGTTAGTCAAGAAGATAAACCTGTTGGGAGAGGATTAAAACTTACTCCAAACATCATAAAGACAACAGCTCTTGATTGCTGAATAGATTGAGGAGCCATCTATACTCCTACTAAAATCAATCCTGAAAAATCACTAGAGTGAAAACATTTTTATGATTGGATTTGTGATAAAAAGGCTGATTATTTCGTTGTTATTGCGTATTGAAAAATCATTCCACAAATACTGTTAGATGTTCCTAACTTTTGATGTATAAATGTTCATGGATCATTACTTCCTAAATATCGTTGAGCCAGTCCTCTACAAACAGTATTTTTGAATAATGAAGAAATGAGTTGAATTACTATAATGCACATGGATGCTTGAATGGATACTGGTGCTATAATTAATAAATTAGCATTTAAGATTCCATTTGAATGGACTGTTAAGGATTTAATTGAAAAATTTGAAGAAAAATGACCAGAATTCCTTAATGATACTTTATGGGATTATGCTAAATGAGAAGTAATATCCAATCCTCAGAATAAAGAGAATGCGACCTATTGTCAAAAGATTACAAAACAAGACTGAGAAATTAACCCTTATGAAAATAGTATTGAAAGCATTTATGCAAAATATCGTTGATATTATTTATGGCCTAAGATTTGGTTTACTCACAATGAAAAAAAAGTTGTTATTGAAGAGCTAGTACTTGATGAAGTTAAGTATAATGACCTAAAAGATACTCCTCTATTTGATTGAAAGAGTTCATTAAATGAATGCATCAAAAACATAGCACTTAAACCAGAAGGGAAAAAAGCTATGGACTTTAAAAGCTTTAAAAATGGATACTTAAAATAAGTTTCTATACCTCTCGAGAATAAAGTATTTTATAGTTATCGTCCTCAATTTTTTTAATTTAATTAAAGATTTATTTTTTGTACTTTGGGGTCAAGGGACAAATGAATTGGTAAAAAAAGACAAAAAATGAAATTTACAAATTATTTAATAATTTGACTACTATACTTTGCAAATTATTTGATTTTTGCGTTTTAGAAAGGTTCCATTTTTTTGCGAAATTTCAATTTTTGATTATCATTATTAACGAGTGAAAATTTTATCTATACTATAAAATAATGAATAATTCAGAAATTTCACAACTACTTCAAGATGCCAAAGATGCATCAATAAAAGTTATTAGCGAAGAAGAGGTTACACCTACAGACTTGGAGTCTATTTACAAAGTTGTTAATATCAACCAGAATAAATTATGGGAAAATTTATCTTCTGGAATGGAATCTATAAAAAATAGATTAGTTGAGTCTATTGAATCTGCGGCAGATATTGTTGCTGATTACATGTATAGTACACTTCTTAATGGTGAAGATATTTCAAAAATTTTTATTAATGATATATTAACTGGATGAGACAGGATTGAAACTTTACTAAATAATCCTAATAGTCTTTTATGAGATGATTTAAAACTTTCTGATGATGCTGCTATTAAAGCTCTAAATAATAAAATTTCTATTAAGGTTGAATCAGATTTAGAAGCTATGGAACAATCTCAATTTGATACCTTAGAAACAGAAGAATTAGAAAAGATTTCAACTAAATTAGATACTATTTCTTATATAGATGATGAAACAAAAGATGCTGTCAAAGCTATTGTTTCATGAGCATTATTTGGAAAAATTGCGCCAGAACTTGAGAAGTTTACAAATAATTTTTCTGAAAGCATAAAAAAAGCAATAAATGAAGTTGATATCACTTTCAATGTAAAAAAAGAAAAAGATTCATTCATGGAGCTTGTTAGAACTATTGAATCAACTTCAATTACTCGTGGTTCAGCTGCTGAAAAATACATGGAAGAATGTAAGAAAAAATTTGAAACGCTTTTTGATGATTCATTAACAGCACTCGTTAAAAAGGCAGCAGATAACCTTATTGTCAAAGATTTAGATGATTGTGAAACTCTATGAGAAATTGCTGATTATAGGAAAAACAATCCTACTTATAAACATATTGTTAATGACTGGTGTGATCAGTTCTTTGATTCAATAAGAGAAGGTGAAGTAAGAGACTATATTAACAGCATAATTGAATGAGCGAAAGTTAGTATAAAATCAAGACCTCCAAAAGTAAAAACATTTACTGACTCAGTTGGTAATAAATATGCAAAATTTAAAGATGAAGTAATACCTGTTGCTCACAATGAAAAGGAAACTCATTCATGGAAAATGGTACCAAAAATATTACCTAACGGGAATGTTATGATTACCTTTGTAGACTTAAAATCAGATACCAGCATTGAACCAAATGATGAAAAGAGATTAAGAATTGATTATCCATATGAAGTATCAAGACAAGAATGGAATCAAATTCAAAAAGAAAATAAAACCTACAAAAAGAAATTAAATGAAATTGAATGAATTAAAGCCGAAATAGAGAAAGAACAAAATGATGAAAATAAAAAAGAGCTCATTAAAAAACTCAAAGACCTAATAGTTGCACTCCCTCATTTCGCTAGAGTTCAAGATAAGCTTAGCATATTCGACAGATGAATTGGAGATTATATTGAAGATAAAATTCCTGATTTTGATTCAGATAGAACAAAAATTACTCCTGATATTATGGAAAACTTAAGAGAAATGACAGAGTGTGCTAATACCATGTTAAAAAGCCAACACGATATTCTTATTATAGAATGAGAAGCATGAGTTTGAAAGAATGTAATTATTGATATTTTTGCACATTTCACTAATCGTCCTGTTTTTGTTTTCTCTTGTTGAAAAAGAACTGATGTTCAAGACTTAACTTATCTTTGGATTCTTGATGAAAATGGTTCTAAAAAGCTAAATTCTAAGGTAGTTGAAGCTATACATACTCCAAATGCTATCCTCGTATTTGATGAAATCAACACTCTAGATCCTGGTATTCAAAAAAGATTAAACGGTTTATTTGATGGACGTAAATCTCTTGTAGTTGATGATGCTTGAGATAAGGAGAAGTCAGAGAAGGCTGAAAAATCTGTTCTTTTCTTTGGAACTATGAACCCTCAAGGATATTCAGGTACACAACCACTAGCTCAAGATGTAAGAACTAGAGGACATTTTATTTATCATGATTATGATTGGTTACTTCATGAGAATCCAAGTAACTGAAATCTTGATATATCATATTCTGATGCATTAAAAGTTTATGGTAATGTTAAATATTTCTGGAAATTAGCATCATGAAATGGATTCACACAAAACGATATTGAACTTTATGAAGAAGCTGTACTTGATCAAGTTCACGGAAACAGACTTACACCTGAGAAAAAAAAGATATTAAAGAATTTTAAACCAATCAGTGACTCTGACTTCATCTGGGCTTGGAACAATTTATTTAATGGAGGTAGTAAAGAAGAAGTTAGAAATAAATTTGGTGATACTTTCATTTCATGAATGCAAGATCTCTACACTATGATGCTTTATGCTAATTATATCAGAATGAGATATAAAGCTACAAAAGAAACACGAGAAGATAGTGATTTACCATGGGATGAAGATACCAATGAATTATTTGATGATATCTCCTTTTCTCCTAGATTGGCAATACAAGCACTAGAACAACTTCACAATTGATGACTAACAGCTAAAGAAGCTGTTATTGAAACTTTTGTAGGTCAACTTACTGACGTTAATAACCGCCCTAAGGTAATAGAATTTTTTGATACTTTAAGTGAAAATAATATTAAGCGTGTATTAACGAATAGCACAGTTCAAAAACATTTATTTAAGAAACATAACAATGAGTAAAAAGTGAACAACTCCAAATACCGTAAATAAAATTGTTATTCCAAGTAAGGATTTAGTTTCTCCAGTTATTAAACAAGGTAAAGATGAAATATTGGAAAATTTAAATTCCATTTCAAAAGAAGATATAGATGGAATATCAAATGATATTGAATGTCAAAGAATTATTTTCCTATTAGAGAACAATAAATGAATAGTAACAGAAGAAGACCTCGACTTATTAATGGAAAACTGATATCTAGGAATTATCAGAAGAAAGATTTGACAATATAATGAATATTTTCAGAGAAATATTGCTATAAAACTAATAAATAAAGCAGCTGAGTTATGAAGACCACATATCTGGAAATATTTAGAACATCTTTCTGTATACGATAATCAAATAGCATTAACCTTGATAAAATGTGGTTACGAAAAAGAACTTTACGATCATATTGATGCATTTAAATGATTGTCAAAAGAGGTTGCTATAGCCATATATGATGCTATTTGAGAAACAATACCATTAAGGTATCTTAACAACGATAGGGAAGAAGTAATTTTGTATTACATCGAAAAGTGAGAAGACGACATTAATCTTAGCAATAATATTATTCATTGTGATTTAGAATTTGCCAATAAAATTTTAAAGGTAAATAATAAGAATAAATATGATATTATTTGCAGGAATATAAGTTGTTTCCCATCCGAAATACACAAAGAAATAGCACTTAGTATTATTAAAGATTGATGAGCTTATGAATTATTAACATGGTTAAGCAGATTTGAATGAATGGATTTAGAAATTGCTGTAGCTTTATGAGAACAATGATGTTTTACAACTAATTTAAAAAAATATAGTCCAGAAGCCAGAACAGATATTGCTTTATACCTTTTAGATAAAAGAGAATTAGTATCTTTAGAAGATGTTAATAAATTGAATCTTGATTTTGCAAATAAGCTTATCGAAATGGGGAAAATTGATACATTAAAGAACAATATTCAATATTTCTTTGAAAGAGATCATAAAGCTATTGCACTTTCGCTCTTAAATAATTGATATTATTTAAAAGATGATGATTTAAAAAAATTTAAATGAAAAGATAAAGAATTAATACTTGCTCTCTTTGATTTTATTTCAAATAATGACAGTCTTAAAGAAAGTAATGCAAAACAAGAATTATGTGAATATATTGCTTATGACCCTACTGAATTTACATGATTAGATGATGATATCGCTACAATCCTTATTGATATGTGATATTGAGAAAGAGTAAAAAAATATAAAAATCTATACAAAAACTTAAGTACATATACAAAAATGCGTCTTCTTATGAAATAGAATTTAAATACTGCTTGTAATAATGAGGAACTGAGTAAATGATATTAATTTAGATGAGAAACAATTAGCTTGATTTAAGCATTTATCAAAGAAAGAAATTCAAAGAATTGTTGCAGAAAAATTTGAATATTTTTCATCATTAATCAAATACTCAAAAAACTCTTGATTAAAAATGAAACCTTATCAAATACAAGCATGAGAAGAATGAACTTTTGCCTGCTGACTATGAGAAGAGTGAAATGCATTTTTTAATAAATATATGGAATGAAAGATAAAATTTTCTGATATTCCAGAAGAATATTTTGAACCTAAATATCTTTACTATTGGCTACCTTGGTTAATATCAAAAGATAATGACGTCCTTTGACCTATAGTTGATCATGAACTTGAACATGCTGAAAGCAGTGATTATTGAGATATGCTCATAAACTCTCGTGAAGCTGTTTTACACAATTTCCCTGTTACAACCGTTTGAATGTTTTTCAATGCCTTTGAAGATATTTATATGGGTAAAAAACAAATAGCAAAATGAAGAGCAAAAAGATTAGGTGTTCAAAATCTCTATAAAGACATGTTTACGAGAACAGGTACATTAGATGCCAGGAAAAAATTATTAAAGCTTGATCAATTTGCTAGGAAAACACTACATTATTGGCTTAATAAAGAATTTCCACTAACGTTTGATGTTAATTATATTGTTGATGAAGATGTTCAAGAAGAATTTGATAAATTTATTGAACACTTAGATGAAATTGTTGATGTAACCATTGATAATAAAGAAAGAATAAAAAGAAAAAATGAAATTCTATGGCCTATCATTGAAAGGTTAGGAAACAAAGATATGGATAGGATGCAAAGAGAGAGAATAAAACAACAAATACAACAAGAACGTAGAGAGCAGCAACAGCAACAAGTGCAAAAAACTCAAGAATGAGCTCAAAAAGAATTAAGTGATGCTTTAAACCAACAAGAACCTAATAATTGAGGACAAGGAGAATGAGTTAAACAAATACAAGAATGAACACAAGAAGAATTAAAAGATACATTAGATAACAATAATCAAACAGGAAATAATTGAAATTCTTGATCTGAAAACTGAGAATGAAAGACTGAAAACTCAGGGCAGAACAACCAGTCAAATTGAGAATCAGCTACTGAAAAAACATGATGAGAAGAGAATCAAAACCAATCAAATAATTCTCAAAATTCAGATTGAAATAAAGAATGAGAAAATTGATGAGAACAAGCTTCAGGAAAAGATGATTGAGATAAACGAAAACAAGGAAATCAATCTTCATGATGAAATATGCCTTGAATGGATAACAATAAGGAAAATCAAAATCAACAAAATAATTCACAGAACTCAGAATGCAACAATCAAGGAAGTAATTGATGAGAGTCTTCTGAATCTTGAGAGAAAAATTTAGAGAACAGATGAAATAACTGAGAGGAACAAGATTCTCAATGAAATAGTTCTCAGGAATGAAATTCTAATACTAATATGAGTCAATCTTGAAATAGTTCTGAACAGTCTTGAAATAGTTCTGAACAGTCTTGAAATAGCTCTGAGCAATCTTGAAATAGTTCTGAGCAATCTTGAAATAGTTCTAAACAATCTTGAAATAGCTCTGAACAATCTTGAAATAGTTCTAAACAATCTTGAAATAGCTCTGAACAGTCTTGAAATAGCTCTGAACAATCTTGAAATAGCTCTGAACAATCTTGAAATAGTTCTAAACAATCTTGAAATAGCTCTGAACAGTCTTGAAATAGTTCTGAACAGTCTTGAAACAATTCTGAACAATCTTGAAATAGTTCTGAACAATCTTGAAACAGCTCTGAGCAATCTTGAAACAATTCTGAACAATCTTG
>ODAI014357441.1_pt1 | contig 23672 bp, 19 predicted proteins | sample 1539321 | NCBI WGS metagenome assembly ODAI01 (sample SAMN02144231, study PRJEB22623) | gut metagenome | biome: sheep rumen | host: Ovis aries | place: New Zealand | reverse complement strand
TATCGGCAAGATACTAAGACAGCTCTGCAATTACAAGGGAGTCGAGATAATCGAAGGTCATCTTATGCCGGATCACATTCATATGCTCGTAAGTATACCACCGAAGTACAGTGTGTCGCAATTCATGGGGTATCTGAAAGGGAAGAGCACCCTGATGATATTCGATAAGCATGCGAATCTGAAATACAAATTCGGAAACAGGCACTTCTGGAGTGAGGGATATTATGTGAGTACGGTAGGACTCAACGAGGCTACAATCCGAAAATATATCGCTGAGCAAGAGTCACACGATATAGCGATGGACAAACTCACAACGAAGGAATACGAAGACCCTTTCAAGGGTAGTAAGTAGTACAAATGCCCCTTCAGGGGCTGCGACGGGTCAACCTGCAATAGACTTGAACGTCAGTGAAAGCCGGGACTTAAGTCTCAGCTTGGGAACCGAGCCTTATAGGCTGTGTTCAAACCACCCGTTTGACGGGTGGTTTGTGATTTTGTAGTTGTTCCAGTCTTCTGCATTGTAAAGCGAAAGAATTTCATCGTGCTTCTTTTTTGCGTCATCTGCAAATTTTTCTATCAGATTAAGGAAGAATTTTCTGTCTTCACGACAGTATTGCAATGCACTGGTGACATTTATTTCAAGATTTTCCAGTTCGGTAAGGATATCCTTTGCGGGTGCTTTTTCTTCCTCTTCGTACACTTCTTCATCTTGAATGCCTGCAGGTGCTGAAGACGCATATCTGGTCTTTTTTACAGACTCTTTTGCCACATACTGAATGGCCGCTGCGGGAAGAACCTTTCTCATGACCCGTTCAAAGACTGTGGGCTCAATGGGTTTTGCTACAAATTCGTCAAAGCCTTCCTGCAAAAACATTTCCCTCGCACCGGAGACGGCATTTGCAGTGAGTGCGATAATCACCATGTTTTCGTCGCTGTAGCGGATGAGGTTTTTAAGGCGGTGCATGGTTTCTACACCGTCCATCTCCGGCATCATGTGGTCAAGGAAGATAATATCATAAGAATTTTCTTCACAGAGGGAGATTGCTTCTTTTCCGCTCAAAGCCGTGGTAACCTGCATCTGATAGTCGCGAAGAATTCCGCCTGCCACAAGCAGATTCATTTCATCATCATCTACTACAAGGGCACGGATTTTCGGACAAATCATGCGCTTTTCCGCAAAGAATAAATCCCGCATATAGACTTTGCTGCCGTTTACCAGAATATTTGTGAGGGGAAATCCGTTAAAGGGCTTGTGGGTTATGATGATTCTGCTGTTTGGCTTTACCTTAAAATCTTCTTTTGCAATAACGATGACGCAGATTTTTTCACCCAGCTTTTCAAAATAATCTGAGTCCTCTTCGTATTCTTCCCTGCCGATGTAAATATGGGTGAGGGTATAGGCGTTCTGGATTTTCTGCAGTTCGCCCAGCGTAGTTGCCTTGTGCAGCTGAACTCCCAGGCCCTGCCGCAAGTGTTCAATCGCTGTGTCGTAGTATTCCCGGACTGCGGGCGAATTATACTTCTTTGGCTGGGTGTAGGCGGCAATGCAGGAAGACTCATGCTCTGCCAGCAGCATACAGGGAGTTGAATCCGTAACTTCCTGAGGAATACTGATGTGAACCGTCGTTCCCTTTCCTTCCGTACCGTTTATGTACATAAAGCCGCCCAGTTCCTGCACCATGCCATAAACGATGGAAAGTCCCAGTCCCATGCCTCCAGCCCGGCGGCTTCGTCCTGCATCCACCTGGTAGAATTTTTCGTACAGATTGTCTATGTGGGCATTTGTAATGCCAATGCCCGTGTCCTGTACGCTGATACAGAGGTTTACGCCGTATTTTTTTTTGAGTGTGTAGATATGAATGTAGATTCCGCCTTCTTTGGTAAATTTAAAGGCATTGTCTATAAGGTGGCGGATGATTTTCTTTACCTTTACTTCATCGCCGTTCATCATGGAGGGTACCTGGGGATCTACGTCGATAACCAGTTCTAGATTTGCCTGTTTTATCATGGTCTGTGCTTCGGTAATCAGGTCATTGATGGTGGAAGCAATCATGTAGGGCTCGGAACTTATTTTAAGACGGCCCGTGTCCAGTTCAGTATAGTCCAGAATGTCGCTTATCTGGGTAAAGAGGCGGTGACCGGCCTGCTGAATGGCAATCAAGTCCTTGCGTTTTTCAGGATTATCTTCGTTTCGCAGCATGACATCGCTTATGCCGGTAACAGCATTTATTGGCGTTCTGAACTCATGGGAAACATTGGTCAGAAAGTCTTCCGTGCGGCGGGTTGTGTTCTTCAGTTCTGCAATGACGCTGCTATAATTGTCCTGTTCCTGTCTGCGCCGCTTAATCAGATAGCGTGAAAGCATAAAGGATGTAATGCCTGCTATGAGGTCCAGCGCAATCCGGGCAAATACAAGAAGGGAGTCATCTTTGCTGATTGTTTTTATGATAAAGACATGATAGACCAGTGCCAGCAGATAGGTGAACATGGTCATATAGAGGGCCGGCAATTCATTTATGATGATAAAGAGAAGTAAAGCCATCGAGAGCAGGATGGGCATATCAAAAAAAGTTGTTGAGTGGGTGCTGAAAAAGAAAAATTCTATCAGAATCAGCAGAATGGTGTAGTAGATGCGCAGTTTTTCTGTAAGTCCCTGACTGATGTGCAGCACCCAGACAGAAATAAGACCGATTCCTAAAAGGGGAATCATCCACAACTCCCAGTCCATTAGCGCTGTAACCGCCATGAGTGCAATGGTCAGAATGCTGTATGCGGTGGTCATTACCAGCTGGGATTCCAGCCAGATTTCTTTTTCATGGGACTTTCCTTCCATGTTTCTTGTCTCCTTAAAAAACTACGCATAAGCGGTCGTGCAGGATGTCAGCCTTCTTTGCTGTCAGCCGGGCGCACTCTCTTATTCGTGCATGGTAAAGTCTGTATCTTCGTCAATCAGCGAAAGCATGATGTCTGCAAAATGGGGATCAAACTGTTTGCCCTTGTCTTTTTCAATTCTGTCCCGGGCTTCATTGGGACGCAGCATGTTTCTGTAACTGCGGTTTGATGTGATGGCATCGTAGCAGTCAGCAACGGCAATAATTCTTGCCTGCTCAGGTATGTTTTCTCCTGCAATGCCCTTGGGATAGCCCTTTCCGTCATAGCGTTCGTGGTGATACATGGCTCCCAGAGAAATGTCCGGGAATTCTGAAATGTTTTCCAGAATTTTTGCGCCGATAACGGGATGCTCCTTAACCTTCGAATATTCATCTGCGCTCAGTTTTCCAGGCTTGTTCAGGATGGTGTCAGGAATGCCGATTTTACCGATGTCGTGGAGCAGGGCCATGATTTCTATGTCGCGGAGTTTCCTTTCTGAATAGCCTGCCTTCTCTGCAATTTTTTTGGAATATTCTGCAACACGGGCGGAATGACCGTTGGTGTAGGGGTCTTTTGCATCGATTGCGCCGGAAAGAGTTTTTACGACCTGCATAATCATGCGTTCAACACGGTCTCTTTCCTTTGAGATTTCAGCCGCTTTTTTTTCAACTTCTGCAGTCAGATTTTTTTGCAGGCGGGTGAGTTCAACAGTGTGCCGGACCCGCAGAATCAGGACATCGGGAATAAAGGGCTTTTTGATAAAGTCCATGGCTCCAGCCCGGAGTGCCCTTGTTTCTGTTTCTTGGTCATCGTCAGCCGTCAGAAGAATGATGGGAATTTCCCTGGTTTTTTCCTCAGCCTTAATGCGGTCGATGGTTTCAAATCCGTCGATGCCTGTCATGTGCACATCCAGAAGAATCAGGTCAGGCGTATTGTTTTTGAGAAATTCCAGAGCCTGCTCCCCGGATTTTGCGGAACTGACCCGCATTTTTTCTGATGTAAGAATCTGATTTGCCATCCTCAGATTCTGAGCGTCATCATCAACGACTAAAACCCATTCATCCATAAAATCTCACTGTTGCAAAGACGCTCAAATTATTCCTTTCCGGCAGAATAGACTGAAGAACCGCCTACAAAGTATTTTGAAAGACAGAAAAACAGAATGAAGATCGGAATGCTGGCAATGACTGCAACGGCCATCATAACGCCTTCGTCTGAATATTTTTCTGCCGCAAAGCGTACAATATATGCGGGAATTGTTTTCATCTTTTCACTCTGAGCAACCAGAAGGGGCCAGAGCAGATTGTCCCACTGCTGGCGGAAGGTCAGTACAGCGAGGGTTGCGATGGCCGGTGCACAGTTAGGAAATACAATGCGTCTGAAAATACTGAATTCACTTGCGCCGTCAATACGGGCTGCGTCCAGCACTTCTTCCGGGAAAGTAATGATGTACTGCCTCATCTGGAAAATTGCGAATGCGTTTACCAGGAAGGGGATAATCAGGCCTGCGTAAGTATTCTGCATACGCAGGTTCATTACTACCATATAAAGGGGAACCATAATGGTCTCAAAAGGAATCATCATGGTAGCCATAATCGCCATAAAGGCAATGTTCCGGCCCTTAAAGCGGTATTTTGCAAGACCAAAGCCTGTCAGGGAGCCAAGCAGAATGGTAGTGACTGTAACGGTGATGGCCACAATCAGACTGTTTGCAATGTTGCGCAGGTAAATGTAGGTGTTGTCGTTTCCCGCAATGGCACGGAAAAAGTTCTGTGCATGTACCGGATTGGGAATCCAGCGGTAGGGCATCTTCATGACATCTATGGCCCGCATAAAACTTGCCGTCACCATAAAGGCCAGGGGAATGACAACCAGTATACAGCTTACAATAAGTACAGCCCAGATAAGAATGTTTGCTACCAGGGATTTTGCATTGTCTCTTTTTCTTGAAGTCATATTCTGCATCTCCCTTATTAGTACGACACTTCGTCGCTTTTTGAAAATTTGAACTGCACGCAGGTTAAAATAAGCATGATTAAGAAGAGAATGATACTCATAACGCTTGCCCGGCTGATGGCAAGGTCACGCATGGCCGTATTGTAGATGTTCAGCGTGATGACATTTATGGGGGCGAGGGGCGCTCCGTTCTGAGTGAACATGTACTGGGTACTGAATGTCTTGATACACTGAATCATGGCCATAATGGAAACCATAACGATAGTCGGTTTTAAGAGCGGTACCGTAATCATTCGGAACTGCTGCAGTTTGCTCGCCCCGTCAATTGTGGCGGCCTCATATATTGAAGTCGGAATTTTTCCGATACCCGTGATGTAGAGAATCGTAAAGTATCCGACATATTTCCAGAAGTATACTAAAATGGTGGAAATCCTCACCATGGTGGAATCAGCCAGCCATTTGTAGTCTATGCCCCGGGTGTGCAGCACTGTGTTTGCAAACTGGTTTGCAATGCCGCGGGGGTCAAGAAGAATCATCCAGATAAGTGCGATAACGACGGATGAAAGTACGGCAGGGGAGTAGAGAATCATCTGCATGGTTCTCCGGCCCTGGTGCCGTGAAGTGATGAAAACTGCAAGCAAAAGGCAGACTACTACCAGCGGTACAAAGCAGCCCACCGTAAAGACTGCCGTTGCCTGCATTGAATTCCAGAAATCAGAACTGGAAAGAATCTTAATGTAGTTTGTAAGTCCGACAAAATCAGGCTTACGAAGTGAAAGCAGTTTTTTGTTAAAAAGACTGGTGATTACAGCATTGATAATAGGATAGAACGAAAATAATGCAAAAAAGAGTAATCCGGGTAAGGTAAAATAGAGCCCCCACCTTGCTTTTTTTGCTTCAAATGACGCTGCCTTTTTATTCTTTGCCATAATCACCTTGCTCCTTTAAAACTCTGCTTTTAGAAACTCTTTACTGTTCGTCCAGAACTTCCTGAACACTCTTTCTCAATGTTGCAAGAGCATCCTCAGGTTTTACGCCGGACAGCATGACAGATTCAACTGCAGTCTTGAGCAGAGAATCAATCTTGGGTGAGTTTTCTGCATAGTAAACGATTGAACCCTTCTGCAAATCTTCTTCAAATACCTGTGAGTAGGGCATGTTCTTGAAGGTTTCGCTTTCAAAGAGTGACTTCATCGGCTGAATGATTGCAACTTCGCGCAGATAGTCTTCTGCGTGGCTCAGCATAAAGCCAAGAAGTTTCCATGCGGCGGTCTGCTGTGCCTTTGACTTCTGGGCATTAACCATGTAGTAGTGGCCGTAGTAGTGGCAGGGTACGATGTTTGCAGCATTCTTCCACTGGGGATAGGGAATGACAGCCCAGTCTTCGCTCTTGAAGAAGTCCGGGTTAGATGATGCCATGCGCTGTTCCTGATAGAGACCGCTCAAAGACATGGCGATTTCGTTGTTGTTGTTGTCAAAAATCTTGCGGGCTGCAGTGTAGGTCGGTGAGCCCAGGTTTTTGCCCTTGGGACCAAAGTCGCGCATGTAGTTCAGAGCTTTAAGCCATGCTTCGTCACCAATGATTGCCTTTTTGCCATCTTCGCTTACCAGTTTTCCGCCCAGCTGTTCTACCATCGGAATCCAGCTTATCAGATAATAGGGATAGCGGAAGTCAAATCCGCGGCGGGTAATGATTTCTCCGCTGTGAATGGCAATTTTTTCAGAAACTGATGCAACATCTTCCCATGTGAGGGGAGCATCTTTTTCCGGATCCAGTCCGGCATCTCTCATGATTTTTTTGTTCAGATAGACACACCAGTTGGTAAGTTCAAGAGGAAGTCCGTATACTTTTCCGTCCAGAGTGACGGGGTCAAGCATCTTGTCCAGATAAGCGTCTACAAGAGCCTTCTGATTTTTATAGCCTGCTGCTACAGCATCTACCGGAGCAACACGGCCGTTTACGACAAATGGATATGAATCGTTGATTTCGATGTTGAAAATATCAGGTCCCTGGTTTGCGGCAAAGCCTGCAACGATAATGTCCTTGATTTTTCCAGACGGATAGGTAACGTAATTGACCTTGATATTGGGGTTTTCTTTTTCAAAGGCTTCAATAAAGCCTTTTTCCAGTGCGGTACGGTTCTGGTCTTCGTGTGTCCAGATTGTCAGTTCGATGGGGCCCGCTGCTTCTTTTTTACAGGAAACAAAGGGACTTGTGACTGCAAGTGCCAGGGCTGCACAGAGCAATCCTTTTATCATTTTTTTCATGCAAATTCCTCCTTGCAAAAATTATGATATAGTATGTTTAAAGAATATCACGCTTTTTGGAATATGCAAGAAAAATAAGATTATTTTCAGTTGATTTCAGCGTCTGTGATGAGGATTCTGTTTAATCCGTTCTCTTCAAACTGGCGGAAGGTTCCGCTTATGGTGATTTCTGAAGAACGCGGGGGATAGTCTCTGGGGTAGGAGGAATTTCCTTTGAGCTGGAATTCCATGCCCTGGGCACAGCAAGCCGTGGCATCCTGTACGATGCATGCAAAGGAACGGTGCTGAACGCCGCTTTCTTCATATTCAAACACGTTGAAGATACCGTGCATGCGGACTTTTTTGCCTTCGTAGTTTTTGGGATTTATCATCATGTCAAACACTTTTGCGTAAATCATTGTGGAACTCATGCGGGTTAAGTCTACTTCCGATGATTTCTTTGATGATTTATCCCGGGCAAAAGCCATTGAGAGGCTGATGCAGACTGCGATGAATGCAAGAAAAAGTCTTTTTTTCATTTTTATTTCCTTCCTGTCAGCATGCTTGCAACGAATACAAGAATGTCCACTGCAACAATCGTCGCTCCCACCGGAGTGCCTGCCATAATGGAAATGAGCATGCCGGTCAGGGTGCAGACTACCGAAATGATTGCGGAATAAACGGTAACCCGCTTAAAACTCCTGCTCAGGCGCATGGCACAGAGAGCCGGAAAAATCACCAGGGCACTGATAAGCAGGGAGCCTACCAGATTCATGGCAAGAACGATGACCACCGCAATGACGACGGCAAGCAGAATATTGTAAAAATCTGCCTTTACACCCGTTGCCCTGGCAAAGGTTTCGTCAAAGGTAACCGCAAACAGTTTATTGTAGCAGAGAATGAAAATTACCACAACAACAATGCTCAGTATAACGCTGAGAATTACTTCACCTTTTGTCAGGGTGAGGATTGATGTGGAGCCGAAAAGGGTACTGCATACATCACCAGAAAGATTTGAGGATGTGGAAAAGAGATTCATCAGAAGATACCCAACTGCAAGGGAACCGACTGAAAGCATGGCAATGGCCGCATCTCCCTTAATCTTCCGCTTCTGTCCGCCGCACAAGAGAAGCACGGCAGATAAAATGGTTACGGGCAGGATTAGAAGCATGTGGTTTGTAAGTTTTAATATAGTTGCAACCGCCATTGCGCCGAATGCCACGTGGCTCAGACCGTCTCCGATGTAGGAAAAGCGGCGGAGAACCAGCGTAACTCCCAGCAGGGAAGAGCAGAGGGCAATCAGTGTGCCCGCAATCAGGGCGTACTGTACAAAGGGAAAGGAAAGATATTCTGCCAGTGTCTCAAGCATGGTAAGCCTCCGCTGTCATTCCGCCGGATGCGGTGAGCCGCTTTCCATTTTCTGTCTGCAAAAAGTCATCCTTTGTGCCAAAGAAGGGAAATGCCCCCAGGGAAAGGATGTGGCTTGCATAGCGGATTGCGCTCATGTCGTGAGTTATCATTATTATGGTAATGCCCTCTGCGTTAAAGCGGCGGACAAAATCGTAGAGTTCTTCTGTTACAGTGGGGTCAAGGCCCGCCACAGGTTCGTCCAGAATGAGCAGTTTTTCCGTGGCGCATAATGCTCTGGCTAGAAGTACCCTCTGCTGCTGACCACCTGAAAGTTCCCGGTAGCTTCTCTTTGCAAGCGGAGTGATTTCCATGCGTTCCATATTTCTGCGGGCCTTTTCTTTATCCTGGGGTCGGTAAAAAGGAATGAGATGCATGTGATTCTGACAGCCGGAAAGCACGATTTCTTCTACGGTGGCAGGAAAATCTTTCTGTATTACAGTCTGCTGGGGCAGGTAGCCTAAATCAGTCACACCGATATTGCGTTCCAGACTGCCTGCCAGAGGCTTTAAAAGTCCCAGCAGGGTTTTTATGAGGGTGGATTTTCCTGCGCCGTTCTCTCCCACAACGCAGAGATAGTCCCCTTCGTTTACCGTAAAAGTAATGTTACGGGCAACACCGGCTCCCTCATATCCGACTGTCACATTGTCACATCTTATAATCATATTCATTCCTTTCTGCCCGGATTTTTCAGGCTATTCTCCCAGAGCCTCTTTGAGCACTTCAAGGTTTTTCTGCATGATGGACAGATAGCTTGTTCCGTTTGCGATATCAGCCTTTGTTGTGGACTGCATGGAGTCAAGGGTAAGCACTTTTGCCTTTTTGGCTTTTGTATTCTGGATGATAGTCTCTGCAATTTTTCCGTTTCCGCTTTCAATCTGGCAGACTGCGGGAAGAAAAAGTTCATCTGTCTTTGCGGACAAAAATGCGATGGTCTTAAAGCTTGCTTCGGTTTCTGCTGAACAGCCCGCAAATGCCGCATAGTAGGAAAGTCCGTAGTCATCTGTAAGGTATCGGAAGGGGAAGCGGTCGCCAAAGAGCAGTGTTTTGCATGCTGCATTTTTTACGGTCTCTTCGTATTCCGTGTCCAGTGAAGAAAGTTTTTCGCTGTAGGCGGCAAAGTTTGCCTTGTAGCTGTCTGCATTTTTTTCATCAATAGTGCAGAGGACTTTGGTAATTGCCTGACAGAGAATGCGGGCGTTCTTCAGGCTCAGCCACACATGCTCGTCGTATTCATGCTCGTCTTCGTGATGGTGTTCATCTTCGCCTTCATGGTCATGCTCGTCATCGTGGTGATCTTCACCTTCGTGGTGATGGTGGTCTTCTTCCTGCATGCCTTCAACAGATTCTTCTTCCTTTGCCCTGTCTCCCAGCACTTCCAGCAGGCTGATTGTCTTTATGTCTTTGTTCTTTACGCTTTTGAGTGCGTCTTCCACCCAGCCGTCGCTTTCGCCTCCCGCATAGATAAAGAGGTCTGCGGCAGACAGTTTTGCCATGTCCTGTACGCTGGGATTGTAACTGTGCAGGTCTACGCCGTTATCAAGCAGCAGGGTAATGCTGGCTTCTTCGGCCTTGTCGCCCAGAATGTTCTGCACCCAGTCATATTCGGGGAAGATTGTGGTGACTATGTTGAGTTTTCCGTCCGCTGTTTTTTTGCTGCATGAAAAGAGACAGAAAAGACTTGCAAACACAAATAGTATAGTAGTTTTTTTCATTTTTTTGCTCCGTTTTAATGCTTTATTTTTCCAGGCTTTTCTGCTGACATTTTTCGCATGTGCCGTAAAAGACAGTGCGGAAGGGGTTCAGCGTAAAGCCGTGGTCTTTTTTTAAGTGGGCGCTGATACAGGCAAGCTCCTCACATTCCAGATGAATGAGGGCTCCGCAGACTTCGCATTTGAGGTGAAAGTGTTCTTCTTCCTCCTCATGACAAGAGTCTCCCACATACTCAAAGCAGGCAGCAGAATGTTCGTCTATCACATATTTTGTTACCATGCCGTCCGCTACCAGTTTTTCCAGATGCCGGTAGACGGTAGCAGTTCCTATTGCGGAACTGGTCTTTTCAAAATGCGCGCGCACATCTTCTGCCGTAAAGTGTCTGCCTTTTGTTTCCCGCAGGTAGGAGAGGAGCAGTTCCTGTTGTCGTGTACGATATTTTGCCTTAATCATCACTTTACCACTAATTTGAAAATGATTATCAAATTATAAAGATTGCCCAAAAAATGTCAATATGAGAATTGTTATCAAATCTATCCTCTTTCTTTGACGCAGATACGTTTTTTTTGACACGGATAGACACAGATGCACACGGATGGGACGCGGATTTTTTGACACGGATAGACACAGATGCACACGGATGGGACGCGGATTTTTTTTTATTTATTATCTGAGTCTCATCTGTGTTAATCTCCGTTCATCCGTGGTTACCCCTTGATATTCTGTAACTGTGTTAATCTCCGTTCATCCGTGGTTACCCCTTGATATCCTGTAACTGTTATTTGACACAGACGGGGGATTTTTTTTATAATGAAAGGAAATTTTTAATTTTTGGGTACATATATGATTTCATTGGAAAAAATGCGCAATATCGGTATTATGGCGCACATCGACGCAGGAAAGACGACTACAACTGAACGAATCCTCTATTATACAGGCAAGATTCACCGCATCGGCGAAATTGATGACGGTCAGGCTACTATGGACTTTATGAAGCAGGAGCAGGAGCGGGGCATTACCATTGCCTCTGCTGCCATCACCACGGACTGGAAGGGCTACACGATCAACATTATCGACACTCCCGGCCACGTTGATTTTACTGCGGAAGTAGAGCGTTCTCTCCGTGTTCTTGACGGTGCGGTTGCAGTCATCTGTGCGGTAGACGGAGTTCAGCCCCAGACAGAGACAGTTTGGAAACAGGCTGATGAGTTTGAAGTTCCCCGTCTCTGTTTTGTAAACAAGATGGACAGAATCGGTGCTGATTTCTTCTATTCTATTAAAGATGTGCATGAAAAATTTGGTGCCAATACAATTGCCCTGCAGATTCCCATGGGGCAGGGTGATGACTTTGAAGGCGTTATCGACCTGCTCAAGATGAAGGAAATCCGCTGGAACCCTGATGACGAGGGCGAAACCTTTACCGAAAGCGATATTTCAGACAAATACAAGGCTCTTGCCGAAGAATGGCGGGCAAAACTGATTGATGAAGTTGCTTCCAATGATGACGAACTGGGCATGATTTATCTTGAAGGCGGCGAAATCACCAACGAGCAGCTGAAAAAATCCATCCGTGCGGGAACGATTAAGCGTCCCTTTGTGCCCTGTCTCTGTGGTTCAGCCCGCCGCAACAAGGGTGTTCAGCCCCTCATCGATGCGGTAATTGATTATCTTCCCTGTCCGACAGATGTTCCGCCCGCAAAAGGCCTGCACATCAAAAAGGATAAGGAAGAAGAAGTTGAAATCCCCTGTGATGAAAAGAAAATGCCTCTGGGTCTGGTCTTTAAGATTCAGCAGGACAGGGAAATGGGTGCCCTCTGCTTTGTCCGCATGTACTCCGGAAAGATGACTGCCGGTACCCAGGTGCTGAATGTGGCAAAGAAAAAGCGTGAAAGAATCAACCGTATTCTGCGCGTCAATGCAAACCACATGGAGCAGATGGATTCTGTTTCTGCCGGCGATATTGCGGTTTTTGTGGGATTAAAACTTGCCCAGACAGGCGACACCCTGGGAAGTGAAGGCATGCCTGTTCTTCTGGAAAGCGTAAAATTCCCGGAGCCTGTTATTTCTGTTGCGATTGAACCGGAAACTTTGAGTGACAAGGACAAACTGGTGGAAACGCTTGCCGTGATGAGCCGAGAAGACCCCACCTTTACCAGCCATGAGGACGCAGAAACCGGTCAGCTCATTATCAGCGGCATGGGAGAACTTCATCTGGATGTTCTGGTAACCCGCATGAAAGATGACTTTGGCGTAAAGGCTAATGTCGGTGCTCCCCAGGTAACCTACCGCGAGTCTGTTTCCGGCGAAGCAAGCCTTTCTTCTTCATGGGAAAAGAATCTGGGCGGAAAAGACAATACTGCCTCCCTTACAATTACCATTAAGCAGAATGAGCAGGGGGTTGGAAATACCTATTCCTGTGACGTTCATGATGCCGCAATTCCTGATGAAATCTACGAGTCAATCAGGACGGGCATAGAAAACTCATTTGCATCCGGCATCCAGTACGGCTACCCCTGCGCGGATGTGGGCGTAACAGTTACAAAAATTGACTATGATGAACTTACCGGTACACCATTTGCTTTTACAGCCTGTGCGGCCCAGGCCTTTGATGAAGCCGCGCAAAAAGCCACACCCATTATCCTTGAGCCGGTGATGAACGTGGACATTTCCTGTCCGCTGGAATTTGTCGGTGATGCCATCAGCCAGATTACTCAGCGCGGTGGCATGATTCAGGGGCAGGACTCCAAGGCAAGCGGTGAAATCGTGCATTGTACCGCTCCAATGGCCAAGATGTTCGGCTTTTCAACAAACCTGCGCTCGGTAACGCAGGGACGGGCTTCTTTCAGCATGGAATTCAGTCACTTCCAGTTGAAAGCGGGCGGACTGGGAGCTTAGCCTATGACCGCTCAGGAACTGCATAATAAGATGCTTGGTTTTTCCAGCTCTTACTTCCTTATTGATGTGCTTTCTCTCCTGGAGCAGGGAAAGACAAAAGAAGAAATAGCCGAATATTTTTTTATCAGTGTTAATACCGTTAAATTTCACATCAAGAACATCTACACAAAACTTGGAGCAGGCAATGTTGCCCAGGCAGTCTGGAATGCCCGCGTGATGGGAGTGATTTAACAGAAAGGTTATTTTTCGACACGGATTTGCACAGATGAACTCAGATGAGACACGGATGTTTTTATTAAAATCTGTGCCTCATCCGTGTTAATCCGTGTTCATCCGTGGCTCCCCGTGGCGTCGTTATTCCCGATGAACAGTCCCTGCGCTATATGCTGTCCAATTTGAATTCGTTTTAAGAGGGAAATATGCGTCCTCAATCAAATGGGGAGGCTTTCCGTGACTTTTCTATATTACTGACGAAGCCAACAGAACCCGCTATCTGTTACAGAAAGTGAGGAAGGAAGCGTTCAGCTGAAAGGATGCACCGTGGATATTGTTCAAGCAACAGACTGGCAGAGACGATAAGAGCGGGGGAGGGGAAAGCCTTCCCCTCGCTCCATCCCGCATTGCGGTCTTTCGCTACCCCTTCTGCGGGCTCAAACGCCGCCCGCAACGCCTGCTTTGGGAGGCGGTGAAAGAGTTCAACGCCCCGAAGAATGTTTATCTATATCTAAGTATCTGATTTTATTTCCTCCAGTAGTTGTGATAAATTATTTTTTTCTCCATTTTTAAGTTGTAACTCACATTCTTTTAGCTTTGTATTTCCATAGCCCTTAAACAGAATCTTTGCTTCATCTTTTGTCTTATCAAGAATAAGCAATTTAAGCTTCGTATAATTTTCAAGGTTTTCGCTTGTTATTGTAGAATCATTTTGAATATCTGTAAGTGTAATTTCTTTTACTAAATAAAACTCTTTTGGTAATTCTTTTTCATTAAAAATATGAAGTGGTACGCATAACTTCTCTAATTTTTTGCAGTCTATAAAAGATGATTTATCTATTTTTTGATCTGTATTATTTATAATTAGATTTTTGAGTTCAACGCATTCCGCAAAAGCATATTTCTCGATTTTGCATTTGTTAATTTCAATTTGTTCAAGACTTCTACAACCAAGAAAAGCATAGCTTTGTATTTTGTCTACAGATTCAGGAATTATAATATCCGATAAGTTTTCACAACAAGCAAAAGCATATTCAGGAATTATTTCCAATTCGTTTGGTAATAAAACATGCTTAAGATTTCTAAAACCTAAAAATTGATGATGGCTTATTTTTTTTATTTCCGGTGAAAAACAAGCAATCTTTACTTTCTCTTTGTTTATTTTTTCTAAATTACTATTTTTGACAATTAAAACACTTTCATCCGTTGTTATGCAATTTTCTTTAATTATGAAGCAATGCTGATTGGAAAACGAACAGATTTTTGTTTCCATAAAAAATACCCCTAAAAGCGTAAATATTGATATGCAAATTGCAAACAAGGCACAGTTTTTATATTGTGTTTCAGAATTATATTCACACATAAGCAGCCCTTCCTTATTCTATTTCTTCTATTTTGAAGTCACTTTCTAAAGTCAAAACATAGAGCGTCAATGCACAAAGGAGAATGAGGGCAAAAACAATTACTGACAAGTAACACTTTATACATTGTGGCAAATGCATTTTTTCGATAACAAGCTTTGCAAACCTGGTAGCAGTCAATACAGTCCATGCAAGAGCTACAATACATGAAAAAAATTTTGTTATCTTTTGTGTAGATATTGTCTTTTTTCCTATGTATGCTCGAAATACAACATATTTTTTACCATTTGATTCCAATTTTTCCTCGCGTTTCTTTACAACTTGAATCCATGACAAAATCCAATCATAAAAACCTTTAGCAGAGAAAAACCATGACCAACCTGCAGTACACCCCAATATCAAGATTAAAAATTCGAGCAATGTGTTTTTTCCATCTTTTGAATAGTATCCGACAAACAACGCACCATTAAAAATAGAATACATACTCATCCAGTGATTAAAATTCTCTTGATGGTGCTGTCTGCCTTCAATCGCTTTTTCATATAGAAATTTTTCATCTTCCGGCATAAAATTCTCCTTACTATTTTTTCCTCTTGGATTTCACACTGTCTCTGAAAATAAATTGCATATTACAACGCCGCCTCCCCATCAGAACACACAACTTTTTTAGCAGGAGCATCATTTTTCCAATCTCTGCCTATCTCGATGGCATTCCATTGTTCAACAGTGCCAGTAAAAGTTATAGTTACAAGACTCGAACATCCCCGGAAAGCATACTCTCCGATGCTCGTAACACTGTCTGGAATCACCACGCTTTCAAGGCTCTTACATCTAGAGAAAGCACTCGCTCCGATGCTCGTTACTCTGTATGGAATCACCACACTTTCAAGCGAACATCCAGCGAAAGCGCTCACTCCGATGCTCGTTACACTGTCTGGAATCTCCACACTTCCAAGGCTCGAACATCCAGCGAAAGCATAGTGTCCGATGCTCGTTACACTGTATGGAATCCACACACTTTCAAGTCGCGAACATCCAGAGAAAACACTCTCTCCGATGCTCGTTACTCTGTATGGAATCACCACGCTTTCAAGGCTCTTACATCTAGAGAAAGCACTCGCTCCGATGCTCGTTACTCTGTTTGGAATCACCACACTTTCAAGTCGCGAACATCCAAAGAAAGCACTCGCTCCGATGCTCGTTACACTGTCTGGAATCACCACACTTTCAAGGCTCGAACATTCATCGAAAGCACAGTCTCCGATGCTCGTAACACTGTCTGGAATCACCACGCTTTCAAGGCTCGAACATCCACCGAATGCATACTTTCCGATGCTCGTAACACTGTCTGGAATCACCACGCTTTCAAGGCTCGAACAGTCCTGGAAAGCTCCCCAGTCGATGATCGTAACACTGTCTGGAATCACCACACTTTCAAGGCTCGAACATCCCTGGAAAGCTTTCTCTACGATTTTCGTTAAACCCGTTGTTTCACTTAAATCAAGTTTTAGAAAAATTCCATCCGCAAGGTTATTACTCGCAGTTTTTATGTTGCTAATTGTCGTACTTGTTATCCGTCCAGTAACCTTGATATTGCAAGTCTGGGTCATCTCACCGATCTTCTGAACAACATCATCCGCTGTTGCATAAATGATGATCAATATGTTAAGTTTGCTCTTTACACCTTCGCTTGTGTTGCCGAGTTTATCAACAGACTGTACCCGAAAAGTGTAATATTCTGCATCTGACTGTATGTTTTCTATATAGGCAGAACAGGTTCCTTTTGCAATTGTTGCCGGAACAAAAACTTCTTCCGCACCGCCATCAATCGTATAAGAAATAACAACATGGTCAAAGGGACTTTCATACTCTTTATTAGTGTCAGCTGGATCATTCCAGCTTATCGAAACCGCATTTAGTGCTTTTATATACTGCGAGAGAACATTTGTTACTTCCGCTGGCGGAGTTTTGTCTATCGTCTGCGTGTAAATTTGTGCAGTTTCTTCCCTTCCTGCAACATCTAGTGCCGCAACAGTCCAATAATCTTTTTCGTCAGCAGCGAATGTCCAGAGCGTATCATCATTTTCGCTAACTTTATGACAGGGGAGTGCCTCTGGATCTGCAAGCAATTTAGCCGGATTTTCGCTTCCATTTTTCTTGTAGACAACGCGCTTTATAGCCGAAGCACTTGTTACTTTTACGGTCACTGTAATTTCTGTATTTGAAAGTTCTTCAGAAGTTGAAAGCTCAATTTTTAATGTGCCCGTTTCAATTACTTCTGGTGTCGCCGTAATTGTCACGCCTTCACTCTTGTTAACATTTGTATCAATTGATTTTACAGTAAACGAATATTCCCTGCCGTTAATGAGACCGCTTACAAAGCACTTTTCTGCTCCCTGCAAAATCACTGCATATACAGAATTATTCACGCTCACTTCATAGCCGTAAGAATCTGTATCGGTTGCATCAGTCCATGTAAGCAAAATTGTCCCATCCTTGTTTACTGCGGTCAGGTTCGTTACTTCTGCCGGCGGAATTTTATCTGATGTGTCTACAGGACTTGCAGAAATCTGTGTTGCCTCGCTTTGATTCAAGGCCTCGTCAATTGCGATAATCGAAAATTCGTAGTCAACAGCGTTTTCAAGTTCAGATACAACAAATGACCTTGCGGGAGACTTTAAAAAAACGGGATTTAAAAGCGTGCCTGAGCTATTCTTTTCGTAAATCCACACTCCGTAAAAATCTTCATCAGTCGGATTCGTCCAGGAAAGTATGATTTTCTGATTTCCTGCCTCCGCCTCAGGACTTACCACGGCTTCCGGCGGAGTTTTGTCAGCACTTGACTTCGGCGTCGAGGATTTTGAAGCATTCTGCGACTTGTTCTGACTTTTATCCAATGCAACGAGTGAAAAAGTGTATTCAACATCGTTTGAAAGGCCATTAAAGTAAGTGCTTGAAGCGGCTCCAGGGTTTCCCTCAATTACAATTGGCTGGGTGACATTGTTTGCACCCGGTTCAAAAGTAATTCTCGTGCCATAAAAATCTTCATCACTCGGATTCGTCCAGGAAAGCAAGACCGCAGAATCACCAGCCATAACAAAAATTTTGTCTTTTGAAATTGCGGCTGGCGGTTTTGTATCTTTTTTCTCAACCTCAACAATTTTATCTACATATTCCGTCTCCGTAACAGTACAAGAGAAAGAAAGAGCGACAAAGACCAGCATAAAAAGACCGATGTGTTTGTTTTTCATAATCAATCCCTCTCAAAACACAGAAAAGTAAATCTAATGTATAGACTAAGTAATATAATTATAGGCATGGATTTTCAAAAAAAGTAAAGTTAAAAGATAGAAATAGGAATATAATATATTACCAGATATATATAAATATTAGTGTGAATAAAGCAACTAGTAGACTATTCTTAAAATCATGACAGAAGAAACTTTGAAAGAAATCTACGCAAAAAACATAAAAAATCTTCGTGAGGAAAATAGATTAACTCAGGCACAACTCGCAGAAAAAGTAAAACTTGCAGAAAAATACTTGAGCGCCATTGAACGCGGTGCAAACTGGGGTTCTTTCTCCACCCTTATCTCCCTTGCAAACGCACTCGGAGTCGAGCCCTACGAACTTCTTCTGCCCCAAAGCAAAGCCATCACATACGACATCCGCCGCACAAAACACCTGATGACCCGCTTCCGCACAAACCTAAACGCCCTGGTTGACACCGTGGAAGAATTTTTGGAAGAAAGATAAAAAAACACAATAAAAAGAATAAGGAAGGAACTTTTTTTGACACAGATAAGCACAGATGCATCTGTGCCCCTGGCACAAACGTCAATAACTTCCGCTTACGCAAACGGAGCGCAAGCGACGTATGCACGCAGATAGGGCACGGATGTTTTTATATTTTTGTTTCTTATCTGTGCCTCATCCGTTTTAATCCGTGTTCATCCGTGGCTCCTTCCACGAAGCAGGGACTCCGCATTCTAATTGGTACCATGTGAAAAAATGGCGTGAGGGAGCAAAACGGCATGTGAAAACACTCGGTTTGTGCTGCCGCGCAAGCGGCAAAAGTAAATAATTACAAGCACAAACCGCGTGTAGCAGACAAGTCTGCGGTTTCGCAGGCCGTTCTTGCGACTGGAAGCCATTTTTTTTATACAGAACAGACTATTCAATGCGGAGCCCCTGATGCCCCGGGGTAGTGCAATGTTTTTTACTTTGTGATATACTTCCATAAATACAAAAAGTTTATGGGGTATCCCAAATGAAAAACAACGTTCTGCTCACAACACTTACTGTCATATTCGGCGTTGCAGTGATGTTCTTCGCAAAACAGCTCCTGTCCGGCGGGGAGGATTCTAAAGTCCTCAAAATAGGCTTTCTCTACAATGCTGATACCGCTACCGCCTATACTATCAATTTTGACCGTGCCCAGACAGAACTGGGAGAAATCTTTGGAGATAAAGTACAGGTTTTAGCCAAGTACAATGTCGGTGAAAACGGCGTCTTTTGCGAAAAAGCCATAGATGACCTTGTTGCCGAAGGCTGCCGCCTTATCTTTGCGGTTAGTTACGGTCACGGTGAGCCGCTCAAAAAGAAGGCTCAGCAATATCCCCATGTACAGTTCTGTCATGCCACAGGAGACCTTGCAGACAAGGAACCCGTCCTCCCCAATTATCACACTTTTATGGGCGCAATTCACGAAGGCCGCTATGTTTGTGGTATTGTTGCCGGCATGAAAATGCAGGAACTTCTGGAAAAGGGCAGAATCAACAGAAATCAGGCTAAAATCGGCTATGTTGCAGCCTTTTCCTATGCAGAAGTTATTTCCGGCTATACAGCCTTCTTTCTGGGAGTGCGCAGCATTGTGCCTGAAGCCCAGATGCTTGTCCGCTATACCAACACCTGGAGTAATCATGTAATCGAAAAGAAAACTGCCGAAAAGCTGATAAATGAAGGCTGTGTGATTATCAGTCAGCACTCTGACACGGCAGGTCCCGCCATTGCATGCGAAGAAGCCAGCGTCAAAAGGGGCAAGACAGTCTTTCACGTGGGCTACAATCAGAGCATGACCGACGTTGCGCCTACAACTTCACTTGTTTCTAGCAGAATAAACTGGAGCCCCTGCATTTCAGGCGCAGTCCAGGCGATTATATCGGGAAAAAGCATTGAGAAAACCCTTAAAAGCACATACAAAAGTCTGGATTCCTGTGCAGGTTTTGACCGTGGCTGGATTGAAATTGTCGGTTTGAATCGCCATATTCTCAGTCCAGGTACGGAAGAGATTGTTGAAAAGACAATCAGGCAGTTTAAAGACGGACATATTACGGTTTTTCAGGGTAATTATATCGGCGTCAATCCCTTTGATGGAACAGACTTGTGGGATTTAAGGGTGCCTTACAAGGAATGTGAAAACAGAAGCGCACCGAGTTTCTGCTATGTACTTAGAGATGTAATTACGGTGGAGGAATAAATGCTTGGTATAGTTTTTAACCTTATTCTTGCCTCTCTTGCGGTGCTTGCTCTTGCTGCGGGGCTTTCCTTCTTCCTGCAGGAACCAGAAACCGGCTATCTCCGCGGCTACATACTGCTTTTTGGGGGTTCAGTTTTTTTTATCTGTGCAGGCTATTCCATCATGGCTCTCATGCCCGAAACTGAATATGCCTTTATTCCCCGTCTCATAGGTCTTTACGGAGTAGATGTCTTTCTTCTTATAGAATTAGCCTTTCTTACCATGGAATTAAGGATGAGACAGGGCTACAGGGGTGTCATTCTAGGCTTTTTTGTCCTCTACCTGCTTTTTGACCTGATTCTCTTTGGGAAGCCTTCCGCTTTACATTATGTCCGCTATGACTTTCATACCGCCTACGAAAACAGAATGGACGGTTCGTTTATCTTCCATTACTCTTATGTCATCGCTATCTGTATTGTCCTTGTAATTTACGGCGTCAAATGGTATCAGAGCAAAAAAATCAAGCGGGACAAGCAGTTTGTCCTGGAAATAATCGTGGTGAATCTGGCTCTTTTGTGCGCAGCCTTCCCGGATATGTTCAATCTTGCCTTTGCGCGAAAATATCCGACCTTTTCATTCTGCCTTGCCTACGCCTTTATTCATTTTTCATTCTGGCTTGCAGTCAAGCGGCACATTATGTTTGCGCCAACGGTAAAAAATGTAAGCCAGGAGATTTTCTATTCAGTTGATGTGTCCGTGCTGATTATCGGTATGGATGGTTCAATTAACCTCTTTAATCCAAAAGCAGAGCATGAATGTGGCATAGGAGACGGCACTGAATTAAATCTCAGAGGAGTTTTTGACCTTTCTGACGTGGAGACCCTCAGGCTCCTTGCCCATGCAAAAAAAAGTCTGGGCGGTGTTTTTGAGACCAGGGTAAAGGCAAACGGAAAAGCCTGTCGCATTCACTGTGCCATCCGTCTGGACAACAACGGAGAGCCTTTCTGCATAATCGGTACGGTGCTCTTTCCCTTAAAAATACAGTCCGATGCCAAGGAGAGTGAACAATGAAAAAGCAGAATCTTTACAAGCCCCATCAGATAATCCTGCTTGTGCTTTTCTGTATGATTGTGAATGTATGCGGCCGTGTGATTGCTGATTCCCTCAATCTGCCTGTGTGGGCTGATTCCTTTGGCACTTTTCTTGCGGCCTATGCGCTGGGACCTGTCTGCGGTGCCATTGTCGGTCTTTCAGGCAATATCCTTCACGGACTTATCAATCCAATTTCCTTTGTCTACGGACTCACCAGCATTTTTATTGCCGTAATCGTTGGAGTAATGGCTCGCCGGGGCTGGATGGAAACCCTTCTTAAGACCATGAGTCTTTCTGTGCTGGTTACCCTGGTCTGTGTCGCCATTTCTGTGGTGCTGAATGTCACTTTTTACGACGGTGATATAGGAAATCCCTGGGGAAACGGCATCGTAGAGCTTTTTACCAACTGGGGCATTCCTCATCCCATCTGCATTGTGCTGGGGCAGTTCTACATGGACTTTCTGGATAAAGTTTTTACCCTTGTTTCCCTTTATGTTTTTCTCCGCATCTACCGCTCGCTTTTGCCCAAACTGCCTGCCTTTATGAAGATTAGTCCGCTTCTTGCCCTTGTTCTGCTCCCTCTGCTTGCACCTCAAAAAACTTATGCACAGGTTCGGGATTATAACTCCTTTGCCCATACGATTTACAACAAGGAGAACGGCATTTCAGGCGGCAAGGCAAATGACATTGCCTCAACCAACGACGGTATTCTCTGGATTGGTACCTACGAAGGACTTTACCGCCACAACGGTCATGAATTCCGCCTGATGAATGATTTTACTTCCATCAAGGCTGTGCGCACACTTTATGTGGACGATGAAGGCCGCCTCTTTGTAGGCACAAATGATAACGGACTTTCCATCATCATTAACGAAAGCGTCATGAATGTTATGGAAGAAAAAGACGGTCTGCCTGCTGACTCCGTGCGCAGTATCATCCGCGGTTCAGACGGCCTCTATTATGTCGGTACGGCAGAAGACCTTGCGGTTCTTACCATAGCGGATGGACTTGGTGTTGTTGCAACCTTGCCGGCGATTCAGGCGGCTATTTCACTGAGTTCTGATGATAACGGTCATATTGCGGCGGTAACGGCAAACGGTGACCTTTTCCTCATTCAGAATCATAAAATTGTCTGGAATGCTTCTCAGTCTGGAGAAAAATTCACATCAACTCTCTTTACTCCCGACGGAACTCTTTATGCTTCTACGGAATCAAACAGGGTACTTGCCTTTGCAGTGGAAAATGACACTGTCGATTTAAAGTATATGATTTCCTGCGGTTCAATCCGCCACATCAATTCCCTGCATTATTATGATGACATAGTATTTTTGTGTGCGGACAACGGGGCAGGTTACATTCAGAAGGGGCTTTTTTCCCTGATTGAAACTGCTTCCTTTAACAATTCAATTGACAACATGACAGAGGATTATCAGGGAAATCTCTGGTTTACATCTTCCCGCCTTGGTCTGCTCAAAATGTGTGAGACCTCTTTTTCAGAGATTTATGCTTCTGCAGGACTTCCTGTTTCCGTGGTAAATTCTACGGCGCGTTTTGACGGAAACCTTTATTTTGCAACTGATGACGGACTTTTTGCCATAAACGAGCGGCAGGGGCTTCCTGTAACTAACAGACTTACTTCCATGCTTTCAGGAACCCGCATCCGCTGTCTCTGCTCTGCCTCAGATTCTTCCTTCTGGATTGCCACAAAAGCCCGCGGTCTGGTTCATGCCCTTCCTGACGGAAAAATCAATACGCTGGGAAAGGATCATCAGTTCCGCGTTGTTGTGGAACTTTCAGACGGTACCATTGCGGCGGGTGCAAATGATGGAGTTGCTTTTGTCCGCGGAGAAAAAATTGTCCAGTGGCTGACAGAAAAAGATGGTTTTGAAAACCCCATAATTCTTAGCCTGGGAGAGAGAGGCAGGGGTACTGTTCTGGCGGGTACGGATGGCGGTGGACTTGCGGTAATCGAAAAAGATATTGAAAAGGAGTCTGCCTATAAAATCACCCGTATCGTAAAGCGTTCGGACGGACTTTCTTCAAATGTCATCATGCGCACGATAAATGATTTTAATGGAACTGAAGAAACTGACAGTGCCTTTGTTGTTACAAGTAACGGTCTCTGCTACATCTCTTTTGCGGACGGGGGAGAGGACATTACGGCAAGACCCCTTAGCAATTTTCCCTATGCAAACAATTATGATCTGATTGTCCGTCCCAATAAAAACATCTTTGTTACTTCGAGCGCAGGAATTTTTGTGGTGAACAGAGATGAACTGCTTTCCGGTGAAAAACTTGACTATGAGCTTCTGGATCTCAAAAAAGGTCTGCGCGGTTCTTTTACGGCAAACTCATGGAATCTGCTTGACCGCAACGGCGACCTTTTCCTTTCCTGTGATACCGGAGCTTCAAAAATCAATCTGAATACCTATGACAAGGCAGAACATTCCTACCGCATT